>ENA-UONQ01000072-UONQ01000072.1-human-gut-metagenome-genome-assembly--contig:-CS26-NODE-72-length-138303-cov-12.340707_pt1 | contig 138303 bp, 123 predicted proteins | sample MGYA00242460_ERZ724007 | MGnify/ENA metagenome assembly ERZ724007
AGGGTATCAAATATGCTGATGAGGTTATCAGACGTAAAGTTGGTAAGACTGGTAAAAAATAATTTAAGGAGAGTGTAAAAATGGTTAGCAAGCAGTCAAGAAGCGAAATCCGCAGAAAAAAGCATTATAGATTACGCAACCGCTTTGCTGGTACAGCAGAGAGACCGCGTTTAGCAGTTTTCAGAAGCAATAATCATATGTATGCCCAGATCATCGACGACTCCGTTGGACACACCTTAGCTTCCGCCTCCACCGTTGAGAAGGAGATCAAGGCTGAGTTAGAGAACACAGATACCGTTGATGCAGCTGCATACGTTGGAACAGTGATCGCAAAGAGAGCAATCGAAAAGGGAATTACCGAAGTTGTTTTCGACCGCGGCGGTTTCATCTATCAGGGTAAAGTTCAGGCCTTAGCAGACGCAGCCCGCGAGGCTGGTCTGAAATTCTAGTAGAGAGGAGAATACAGCATGAAGCGTACAATCATTGATGCAGGTCAGTTAGAACTGAATGACAAAGTTGTTGCCATCAAGCGCGTATCCAAGACTGTAAAAGGTGGACGTACCATGAGATTTTCCGCTCTGGTAGTAGTAGGCGACGGCAATGGCCATGTAGGCGCAGGTCTTGGTAAGGCAGGCGAGGTTCCGGAGGCTATCCGCAAAGGTAAGGAAGCAGCCATCAAGAACATGGTTGAGATCCCCATGGACGAGAACAACAGTATCCCCCACGATTTCCTTGGAAAGTTCGGAAGCGCATCCGTACTTTTAAAGAGAGCTCCGGAAGGTACTGGTATCATCGCAGGCGGCCCGGTACGTTCCGTAGTTGAGCTTGCAGGTATCAAGAACATCCGTACAAAATCTTTAGGCTCCAACAACAAGACAAACGTTGTTTTAGCTACCATCGAGGGTCTTCTCAGCTTAAAGACTCCGGAAGAGGTTGCTAAGAACCGCGGCAAATCTGTTGAAGAAGTTGTTTGCTAATAGGAGGATAGAAAAATGGCAGAGAAGTTAAAGATCACATTAGTAAAATCCCCTATCGGAGCTATTCCGAAGCAGAGAGCGACTGTTGAAGCCCTTGGTTTAAAGAAGCTTCAGAAAACAGTTGAATTACCGGATAATGCAGCAGTAAGGGGCATGATCCAGAATGTAAGACATCTGGTAAAAGTTGAAGAAATCTAATCTTGATATAGAGTAAGGAGGTGCAGAGATGAATTTATCTAATTTACATCCTGCTGAAGGATCCAAGCACAGCGATAATTTCAGAAGAGGCCGCGGCCACGCTTCCGGAAACGGAAAGACAGCTGGTAAGGGACACAAAGGCCAGAAGGCTCGTTCCGGAGCACCGAGACCCGGTTTTGAAGGCGGTCAGATGCCTTTATACAGACGTATTCCGAAGAGAGGCTTTAAGAATATCAATTCTAAGACGATCGTAGGTATCAACGTAAGCGCACTTGAGAGATTTGACAACGACTCCACAGTTTCTGTTGAGACTTTAATGGAGTGCGGTCTTGTAAAGAACCCGCAGGACGGCGTTAAGATTCTTGCAAACGGTGAGTTAACAAAGAAACTTAACGTGAAGGCTAATGCGTTCAGCGAAGCTGCAAAAGCAAAAATTGAAGCATTAGGTGGAACCTGCGAGGTGATCTAATATGTTAAATTCGATACAAAAAGCATTTAAGGTGAAAGAAGTCCGCGAGCGGCTTCTTTACACCTTCATGATGCTGATTGTGATCCGGATCGGTTCCTGTCTGCCGATCCCGGGGGTAGATGCCAGCTTTCTGAAGGAGTTCTTCACGAATCTTCAGAATTCCGGCATGGGCTTTGTCAACGCGATCACTGGCGGATCCTTTTCCAACATGTCGCTGTTTGCACTGAGCATTACCCCGTATATCACATCTTCCATCATTATGCAGCTTATGACCATTGCGATCCCCAAGCTTGAGGAGATGCAGAAGGAAGGCGAAGATGGAAGAAAGAAGATCGCAGAGTATACCAGATATCTGACTGTGGCGCTGGCCCTGTTCCAGTCCTCAGCCATGGCCATTGGTTTCGGAAAGCAGGGCCTTCTCTATGAGGATGCCCAGAACGTCTGGGGCTATATGACCGTTATCGCGGCAATGACCGCAGGTTCTGCCCTTCTTATGTGGATTGGTGAACGGATCACAGAAAAGGGAGTGGGCAACGGTATTTCCATCGTGCTTCTGATCAATATCGTTTCCAGTCTCCCGCAGGATGTGCTGATGCTGTATGAGCGCTTTATGGCCGGCAAGTCTGTTGCAGTGGCAACAGTGGCAGCCATCATCGTTCTTGCAGTGGTGGTTGCAACCGTCGTTTTCGTTCTTGTATTAAACGGTGCAGAGCGCCGCATTCCGGTGCAGTACTCAAAGAAAATGCAGGGACGCAGAATGATCGGCGGCCAGTCCTCACACATCCCCTTAAAGGTCAACACCGCAGGCGTGATCCCTGTGATCTTTGCATCCTCGATCATGTCCATGCCGGTAATGATCGCCCAGTTCTTCAATGTGGACTATTCCACATTTGGAGGAAAGATCCTTATGGCGTTAAGTTCCGCCAACTGGTTCAGACCGGAAATGCCGGTTTATTCGGTTGGCCTCTTGATCTACATCGTGCTGGTGGTACTGTTCGCGTATTTCTACACGTCCATTACCTTCAACCCGCTGGAAGTGGCCAACAATATGAAAAAATCCGGCGGCTTTATCCCGGGCGTACGTCCCGGCAAGCCCACGTCTGATTTTCTGAATAATATTTTGAACTACATTGTTTTCATCGGAGCCACAGGTCTTGTGATCGTATGTATCGTCCCGATCATCGCATCCGGCCTGTTCAACGTTGGAAGCCTCTCCTTTGGAGGCACATCCCTGATCATTATTGCCGGCGTTATCCTGGAGACCATCAAAGCAGTGGATTCCATGATGCTGGTGAGAAATTATAAGGGATTCTTAAACGACTAGCTGGAAAACGGCAGTTCAATATGGATAGCAGTCAAAAACGGACGGAAATACTTTTTTCGTCCGTTTTTTAGATAATGTGTTTCTTGATCGTGAAGTTCAGGAGGAAAGAGCATGAAAATAATTATGTTAGGCGCCCCTGGTGCCGGAAAAGGGACCCAGGCAGAGCGGATCTCGAAAAAATACGGGATCCCGCATATCTCTACCGGGGACATCTTCCGGGCGAACATCAAGGCGGGAACTGAGCTGGGCATAAAAGCAAAGGCTTATATCGATAAAGGACTCCTGGTACCGGATGACGTGACAGTGGATCTGGTCATGGACAGGATCAGCCAGGAGGACTGTAAGAACGGTTATATCCTGGATGGCTTCCCCAGGACCATTCCCCAGGCAGAGAGCCTTACAGAGGCCTTAAAGGCCCGCGGAACGTCCATCGATCATGCCGTTGATGTGGATGTTCCCGATGAAAGCATCATCGCACGGATGTCCGGCCGCCGCGCATGCCTTACATGCGGAGCCACGTACCATACTGTATATGCGAAGCCGGTGAAGGAGGGGATCTGCGATAAATGCGGAGCCAGCCTTGTGCTGAGAGAGGATGACAAGCCGGAGACCGTAAAACAGCGTCTCCTTGTTTACCACGAACAGACGAAGCCGCTGATCGATTATTACAGAAGGGAAAATGTCCTGTGCACCGTGGACGGAACGCAGGATATGGAGAAGGTTTTTCTGGATATCACGAAGACTTTAGGAGCTTAAGAAAATGGCAGTAACGATTAAATCGCCGAGAGAGATTGAACTGATGAGAAAAGCCGGGGAGATCCTGGCAAAGACCCACGAGGAGCTTCATGCAGCCCTTCGGCCTGGAATGTCCACCCTGGACATCGACCGGCTGGGAGAGAAGATCATCCGCAGCCACGGATGCATTCCTTCCTTTAAGAATTATAACGGATACCCGGCTTCCATCTGTGTGTCCGTCAACGACGAGGTGGTCCACGGGATCCCAAACCGTCACAGGATCTTAAAGGAGGGGGATATCGTCAGTCTGGACGCCGGCGTGATCTATAAGGGATATCATTCTGACGCAGCCAGGACCTGGGCCGTAGGCCAGGTATCTCCGGAAGCGCAGAAGGTGATGGATGTAACGAAGCAGTGCTTTTTTGAGGGGATCCGGTTTGCGAAGGCAGGCTGCCACCTGGGAGAGATCTCTGCGGCGATCCAGTCTTACGCCGAGAGCTTTGGCTACGGTGTGGTCCGGGATCTGGTGGGCCACGGCATCGGCACCCATCTCCATGAGGACCCGGAGGTGCCCAATTTTGCCATGAAGCGCAAGGGACTTCTGCTGCAGCCGGGCATGACCCTGGCAGTGGAGCCCATGATCAATATGGGGACCTATGAGGTGGTCTGGATGGACGATGACTGGACCGTTGTGACCAAGGATCATTCCCTGTCCGCCCATTATGAGAATACCATTCTCATAACAGAGGGCGAGCCGGAGATCCTGTCCTTATAATAGCAGAAACTGGAGGGGGTTCCATGGAAATGCTCGCCGGATGGAGGGCGGTGTCCCTGGCCGGAAATGATAAGGGCCGGGTATACGTCATAAAGGAAGACTGCGGGGAATATGTTTTCCTGTCGGATGAAAACGGAAAAATACAGCGGAAGAACAAGAAACACATTCAGGTTATAAAAAAATAAGGCGAACCGTCATATAGGAGGTAATAAGAAAATATGTCTAAGGCAGATGTGATCGAGATTGAGGGCGTTGTTGTTGAGAAGCTTCCCAATGCCATGTTCCAGGTAGAGCTGGAGAACGGACACAAAGTGTTAGCCACCATCAGCGGAAAGCTCCGCATGAACTATATCCGGATCCTTCCCGGAGATAAGGTGACTCTGGAAATGTCCCCCTACGATCTTTCCAAGGGCAGGATCATCTGGAGAGACAAGTAGGCTGAAAATTTAAAAAAACACTTGATTTTCCAGGACAAAGATGGTATAATGCTCAAGCGAACTTTGTTGGAACGCTTGTATTATGCCCTTTTTTAGAGAGCTTTATATACAGGTATGCAACCCGTAATGCCGTTATCCCAGAGCCTCCGGAATGTGGTGTGTATCTGGAGCCGGAAGGAAATGGACTACGAAGGAAAGGAGAATTACTGTGAAAGTAAGATCATCAGTAAAACCGATTTGCGAAAAGTGCAAGGTTATCAAGAGAAAAGGCAGCATCAGAGTAATCTGTGAGAATCCTAAACACAAACAAAGACAGGGTTGATCGCCGCAGATCATCTGTATTTTTTCGCGCGGCTTTGGCATGACGCGCCAGGATGCGTTGTTCGTGCCGGCAAATTTTTATTTCTACTAAATTAAATGGAGGTACACTCATGGCTCGTATTTCAGGTGTTGATTTACCAAGAGAAAAACGTGTCGAAATCGGCTTAACTTATATCTACGGTATCGGTAGAACAAGTGCAAACCGTATTCTTGCTGAGGCTGGTGTGAATCCGGACACCCGTGTCAAGGATTTAACCGATGACGAAGTGAAGAACATCGCAGCAGTGATCGCAGAGACCCAGGTGGTTGAGGGTGACTTACGTCGTGAGACAGCTTTAAACATCAAGAGACTGCAGGAGATCGGCTGCTACCGCGGAATCCGTCATAGAAAGAGCCTTCCGTGCCGTGGTCAGAAGACCAAGACAAACGCAAGAACCTGTAAGGGTCCGAGAAAGACAGTAGCAAACAAGAAGAAATAAGTTTTGTAACCAGTAGGTGAAAATGAATCACGTTGCATGTTTTAAAGACAGGAAACAGGGTTCAATATTCGAGAAAGTAGGTTAGTTTAAAATGGCTAAAAAAGTGTCCACTGCAAAGAAAGTGACAAAAAAGCGTATTAAGAAAAACGTTGAACGCGGACAGGCGCACATCCAGTCATCTTTTAACAACACAATCGTGACATTAACAGATGCACAGGGAAATGCTTTATCTTGGGCAAGTGCAGGCGGTCTGGGATTTAGAGGTTCAAGGAAATCTACTCCATATGCAGCACAGATGGCTGCAGAAACTGCAACTAAGGCAGCTCTTGTACATGGTTTAAAGTCCGTTGACGTTATGGTAAAAGGACCTGGCTCTGGCCGTGAGGCTGCGATCCGTGCCCTTCAGGCATGTGGCCTGGAAGTAACAAGCATTAAGGACGTAACACCGGTTCCGCACAACGGATGCCGCCCGCCCAAACGTAGAAGAGTCTAATTAGGAGGAAAAACAATGGCAGTTGATAGAGTTCCTGTTCTTAAAAGATGCAGATCCCTTGGTCTTGATCCCATTTATTTAGGAATAGATAAAAAATCCAACAGAGAATCCAAAAAAGGCAACAAGAAAGTAAGTGAGTACGGCCTTCAGTTAAGAGAAAAGCAGAAAGCAAAATTCATTTACGGTGTGCTTGAGAAGCCTTTCCGCAACTACTACAAGAAAGCTGAGCGCTTAAACGGACAGACTGGTGAAAACCTGATGATCCTGTTAGAGAGCAGACTTGACAACGTTCTGTTCCGTATGGGCTTCGGCAGAACAAGAAAAGAGACAAGACAGATCGTTGACCACAAGCACGTTCTTGTAAACGGCAAGTGCGTAAACATCCCGTCTTATCTTGTAAAAGCCGGTGATGTGATCGAAATCAAAGAGAAGCACAAAGGCGACACAAGATACAAGATGATCCTTGACGTGACTGCTGGCCGTCTGATCCCGGCCTGGTTAGAGGTTGACCAGGAGAATTTAAAGGGTACAGTGAAAGCTCTGCCCACAAGAGAAGAGATCGACGTTCCGGTTGATGAGATGCTCATCGTAGAGTTATACTCCAAATAAAAATGATTCACCGAAGCGGCAGCTGCCGGGGCCCGGCCTGTTTTATACGGGCCTGGTTTCTGTGGGCCGCCGCTTCGCGGCATTTTGTTGCCCAGCATGTAAAAAAAGGTCCTCCGGGCCTTTTTTGAGCCAAAGCATACCCAAAAGGAGGGGCTTTTTGTGTTCGATTTTGAGAAACCAAACATTGAGATTGCTGAAATTTCTGAAGATAAGAAATACGGGAAGTTTGTCGTAGAGCCGCTGGAGAGGGGCTACGGTACAACTCTGGGTAACTCCCTGAGAAGAATCATGCTTTCTTCTTTACCGGGTTCTGCTGTCAGCCAGGTGAAAATCGACGGAGTTCTGCATGAGTTCAGTTCCATTTCCGGTGTCAAGGAAGATGTGACTGAGATCATCATGAACGTTAAGAGCTTAGCGATCAAGAATAACAGCGATACAAACGAGCCGAAGACCGCCTACATCGAGTTTGAGGGCGAGGGTGTCATCACAGCCGCCGATATCCAGACGGACGCTGACATCGAGATCTTAAACCCGGAGCAGGTCATCGCCACCTTAAGCGGCGGAGCCGACAGTAAGTTCTATATGGAGCTTACCATCACCAACGGCCGCGGCTATGTAAGTGCTGATAAGAACAAGAGCGACGACCTTCCCATCGGCGTGATCGCCGTGGATTCCATCTATACACCAGTTGAGCGTGTCAACATGGCTGTTGAAAATACCCGTGTGGGTCAGATGACAGACTATGACAAGCTGACACTGGAGATCTACACCAACGGCACGCTTGATCCGGATGAGGCCGTGAGCCTTGCAGCGAAGGTCTTAAGCGAGCATCTGAATCTCTTTATCGATCTTTCTGAAAACGCCAAGACCGCAGAGGTTATGGTGGAGAAAGAGAATAATGAAAAAGAAAAAGTTCTTGAGATGAACATTGACGAGCTGGAGCTTTCCGTTCGTTCCTATAACTGTCTCAAGAGAGCAGGCATCAACACAGTTGAAGAGCTCTGCAGCCGTACCTCCGAGGACATGATGAAGGTGAGAAACCTTGGAAGAAAGTCCCTGGAAGAGGTACTGGCAAAGTTAAAGGAGCTGGGCTTACAGCTCAATTCCAGCGACGAGCAGTAATTTTTAGAAACAGCACTGGGGCGGTAAGACCAAAGATGCGCGTCCCGGCGCAGGACAATTTATGGAAATACGGCGGCTGTCCAGTAAGACCAGAAGATGCGTGGATGGCTGTCCCACAAATGGAGGATTAAAATCATGGCAGGTTACAGAAAACTTGGAAGAACTTCTGATCAGAGAAAGGCTATGTTAAGAAGCCAGGTAACAAATCTTTTATATCATGGAAAGATCGTTACCACTGAGGCAAGAGCCAAAGAAGTAAAGAAGATCGCTGAGGGCATCATCGCTCTGGCAGTGAAGGAAAAAGATAACTTCGAGACTGTAAAGGTTACAGCCAAGGTTGCCCGCAAGGACAAAGACGGCAAGAGAGTCAAAGAGGTTGTTGACGGAAAGAAAGTAACCGTTTACGATGAAGTTGAGAAGGAGATCAAGAAGGATATGCCGTCCAGACTTCACGCAAGAAGACAGATGTTAAAGACTCTGTACGGTGTAACAAACGTTCCGACTGCTGCAGCAGGCAGAAAGAGAAACACAAAGAAGGTTGATCTTCCGGCTAAGTTATTCGACGAGATCGCTCCCAAGTACGTTTCCCGCAACGGTGGATATACCCGTATCGTAAAGATCGGCCAGCGTAAGGGCGACGGCGCTATGGCAGTTCTTCTTGAGTTAGTTTAATCATAGTTCATATCGTACCATCAAAGGCAGACGTTCACTGGGAAATGCTTCCCGGAGGCCGTCTGCCTTATTTTTGCCACGATTTTTCACACTTTTGCCACAGGAATGAAAGAATATCTTAAGTTGACGGAGTACGGCCCTGGAAGGTATAATGATTGTAGAAAATAAGGAAAGGATAACCAGTGAACAGGGGGGACGACCATGAAGCAGACATTAAAAAATATGAGGATCAGAAAATGGATGGGAGTGCTCTTTGCCGCAGTTCTTATGACAGCCCTGGGAGCCCAGACGGCCCTTGCGTCTACGGATTATGTAAAGAGCATCAGCATTACCCTGGATGTGGCTCCGGTTCCCGGAGAGGATCTTCCAGCCCTTCATTATGGATATACAGGTGATACGGGCTATGAGGTAAAAATCCCAAGCAACGAAAGATATGAGATCGTTTCAGCAGAATGGGGATCCAAGGTGGACGAGGCAAGACTTGGAGGTACCTACACCATTAAGATCACTCTGGAAACACTCAACGACTACCGGTTCAGCTCCAGCTACTCTTCTTCCAAGGTGACTGTAAGAGGCGGAGATTTTGTAAGTGCCAAGAGACAGGGAAGCGGCAAGCTTCTGGTGACGGTAAAAACCGATCCGGCCAAGGGCGACCTGGAGGAGCCTGAGGAAGCATACTGGAGCAGCGGAAAATACACCAGCTCTAAATTCGGTTATGCAGACTGGGAGAAGGTGGAGGATGCGGCTTATGACGTGTATCTGTACCGGGGTTCCAAGACCATAAAAAAGGTAACGGACCTGCACACCTCCTCTTATAACTTTTATCCCTATATGACATCTGAAGGAACGTATACCTTCCGTGTGCGGGCCGTACCGGCGGACAGCTCAGTTTCCAAATATGCGAAAAAGAGCGACTGGGTCACCTCTGACGAGCTCTATGTGGATGAGGATGAGGTATCCGATGGCTCCGGTCAGGATAAGGATGATAAAAACGACTGGGAAGACTGGTACGACCGGGACGGCTGGGATAACGTCGGAAACCAGGTGGGCTGGATAGAGAGAAGCGGCCGGTGGCGTTTCCGGTATCCCGACGGAACCTATGTCCGTGACAGCTGGGGAAAGATCAGCGGCGTCTGGTATCTGTTTGACGGCAATGGCGATATGCTGACCGGCTGGCAGCTCCGGAGCGGGATCTACTATTATATGGATACCAGCGGAGCCATGAGGACCGGCTGGCTTCTGGATAAAAATGTCTGGTACTTCCTGAAGGATGACGGGGCCATGGCTGTGGGCTGGATCCAGCTTGGCGATAAGGCGTACTATCTGAATGGAAGCGGAGCCATGGTGACCGGTTGGCAGACCATCGACGACCAGATCTATTACTTCTATCCCGACGGCCATAAGGCGGTCAACGAGGTCATCGACGGCTTTTATGTGGATATGAACGGCGTGTGGAAACGGCCGTAAAATAGGAGGTTTCAACTTATGGTAAAAGGATTTAGGATAAAAGGGCTGGCCAGCATTATGCTGGCCGGCGTATTCTGCTTTTGTGCGGCAGTACCGGTGCTGGCGGCTGGAACGGTCCGCTCTCTGAACCTGAGGTTTGAGGATCAGTATGAGCTGGGAGTGATCGTGGAGCCGGAGATCACCTGTGTGAGCGCCGGGATCTCCATCGATTCCGTTACCTGGGAAAAGGATACGGATCAGTGGAAGCCTGGAAAGAAGGTAACGGCTGTCATTGAGGTCTCCAGTGACGGCGGCCGGGAGTTCCTCTCCAGCTATGGAGCGGAGTCCTGTAAGATCTCCGGAGCCAGGCTGACCTCTGCAAAGGGAGACGGGGATACGGCCATTATAAAGGCAAGCTATTACCCGGTGGTCCAGCTGGACTCCCCGGAGGAGGCCGGATGGAGTGCGGAAAATCCCCAGAAGGCAGTCTGGAAGAAAGCAGATCATGCCACGGCTTATGGGATCCGTCTCTACCGGGACGGATATCTGGTTCGGAACATCACTGCCACAGGAACGTCAAAGGATCTTTCGGAATATATGACAAAAGAGGGCAGCTATTACTATGAAATCCGTTCCATGGCTAAAGACGATTCCGATAGGAAATATATGAAGTCCAGCGAATATCTTACATCATCAGGAAAGCTTCTGGACGATATGGGAGATACGGAGGGCCGTTGGAGAACCTATACGGATGGGAAGAAATATGAAGGCGCGGACGGTGAGGTAGTAAAGGACCAGTGGTATAAGATCATGAACCAGTGGTACTACTTCGATGAGAATGGAACTGCGGCTACCGGCTGGAGACAGATAGACGGGATCTGGTACCGGATGGATCCGGAGGGCGTGATGCTCACCGGGTGGCAGAAGGTGGACGGCGTCTGGTATTATCTGAATCCGGACGGCTCCATGGCCGTGGGATGGATCATGGATTCTCCAGGCCAGTGGTACTACTTAAACAGTGACGGGTCCATGGCGGCAGATACGGTAATAGACGGCTGCAGGCTGGATCCCAGCGGCCTCTGGGTGGAATAAGGAAATATGAAAAATAGATCGTGGGCGGTATGGCGGAAGCTGTGCGGCCCACTGTTGCGATTTGTTTTGTAAAATCTCTTGACGAACCGGAAATTATCAACTACACTTTAGGAACGAGTAAACAATCTGGAAAACGGATCAGACAGGCAGCCTGCGGCGTTCCGGCCGGGACCTGCCTGGAAAGAAAGGCCAGCTATGGGAATCATACGAGCAGTAAATCTGATATTTGACTATATCAGACACGATGAAGAGACAGATAAGGACGAGGTGAGTCATGCCCTCCGGGGGGTGAACCTGGATATCGAGGAGGGGAGCTTTGTGGCCATTCTGGGCCATAATGGCTCTGGAAAATCCACCTTTGCCAAGCTGATGAACGGGATCCTCCTTCCTTCGGATGGAACGGTCTATATTTCCGACATGAAGACCAGCGACGAGGAGCATCTCTGGGACGTGAGGAAGACCGCCGGCATGGTATTCCAGAACCCGGATAACCAGATCATCGGCAATGTGGTGGAAGAGGACGTGGGCTTTGGACCGGAAAATATGGGCGTGCCCACAGACGAGATCTGGAAGCGGGTGGACCGGAGCCTGGAAGCCGTGGGAATGACGGCGTACCGTCTCCAGTCGCCCAATAAGCTTTCCGGCGGCCAGAAGCAGCGGGTGGCCATTGCAGGCGTCATGGCCATGAAGCCCCAGTGCATCGTCCTGGACGAGCCCACGGCCATGCTGGACCCCAACGGCCGCAAGGAAGTCATAAAAACGGTCCATGAGCTCAACAAACAGGAAGGGATCACGGTCCTTCTGATCACCCACTATATGGAGGAGGTCATCGACGCGGACCGGGTGGTGGTCATGGATGCAGGCCATGTGGTCATGGACGGAACGCCCAGGGAGGTGTTTTCCCGGGTGAAGGAACTGAAACGATACAGCCTGGACGTGCCCCAGGTGACGGAGCTGGCCGATGAGCTGAAGGCCGCCGGCATGGAGATCCCCTGCGGGATCCTGACCATTGACGAGCTGGTGGCGGCCCTGGAGCCGCTGTTAAAAAGAAAAGAGGCTTAAATGGCAATCGAAGTAAAAAACCTGTGCCATATCTATGGACAGGATACCATATTTGAACAGTACGCGCTGAAAAACGTGGATCTGACCATCAGAGACGGGGAGTTTATCGGCCTGATCGGCCATACAGGCTCTGGAAAATCCACGCTGACCCAGCATTTAAACGGGCTTTTAAAGGCCAGCAGCGGCGATATCCTCTATAATGGAGAGAGTATTTACAGAGAAGGCTTTTCCATGAAGGAGCTGCGGAGCCATGTGGGCCTGGTGTTCCAGTATCCGGAGCACCAGCTTTTCGAGGTGGATGTGCTTACCGACGTATGCTTTGGGCCGAAGAACCAAGGATTGTCCCAGGAGGAGGCAGAAGCCCGGGCAAGGGAGGCCTTGGCCTTAACAGGCCTGGACGAGAGCTTTTATAAACAGTCCCCCTTTGAGCTTTCCGGAGGCCAGAAGCGCCGGGTGGCCATTGCGGGAGTCCTGGCCATGAAGCCGGAGGTACTGATCTTAGATGAACCCACAGCAGGCCTGGACCCCAAAGGACGGGACGATATCCTGGGCCTGGTGGCAAGGCTCCATGCCGAACAGGGCATGACGGTGATCCTGGTGTCCCACAGTATGGAGGACGTGGCCCGGTACGTATCCCGTCTGGTGGTCATGAACCATGGGGAAAAGGTTTTCGATGGGACGCCCAGGGAGGTGTTCCGCCACTATAAGGAGCTGGAGGCCATGGGCCTGGCGGCTCCCCAGATCACCTATGTGGTCCATGCCCTGCGGGAGCGGGGGATCCCGGTGGATGAGGATATCACCACGGTGGAGGAAGCGCGGGATGCGATCCTGGCCCTATGGAAAAAGGCCAAAGGGACCAGCTGCTGCGGGGAGGATAAGACATGTTAAGAGATATTACGCTGGGCCAGTATTACCCGGTGGACTCGGTGCTCCACCGGATGGATCCCAGGACAAAGCTGTTTGGGACCCTGGTATATATCGTGACGCTGTTCATTGCGGATTCTGTGTGGGCCTACGGCCTGGCCGCCCTGTTCTTGGCAGCCGCCATCCGCCTGTCCAGGGTGCCGGTGAAATTTATGGTGCGCGGGCTGAAATCCATTGTGATCCTGCTTCTCATCAGCGTCAGCTTCAACCTGTTCCTGACGCCGGGAACACCGATCTTTAAGATCGGCTTTCTTCAGATGACCTGGGAGGGCCTGGAATTTGCGGCCTTTATGGCGGTGCGTCTGATCTTCCTGGTGCTGGGCTCCACGATCCTGACCCTTACGACCACGCCCAACCAGCTGACCGACGGCCTGGAAAAAAGCCTGGGCTTTATGGGAAAGATCGGAGTCCCGGTCCATGAGGTGTCCATGATGATGTCCATTGCCCTGCGGTTCATCCCGATCCTCATTGAGGAGACCGATAAGATCATGAAGGCCCAGATGGCCAGAGGGGCTGATTTTGAAAGCGGGAATCTGATCCAGAGGGCCAAGGCCATGGTGCCTCTCCTGGTGCCGCTGTTCATCTCCGCGTTCCGGAGGGCCACAGATCTGGCTATGGCCATGGAAGCCCGGTGCTACCGCGGCGGCGAGGGGCGCACAAAGATGAAGCCTCTCCGTTATGAGAAGAGAGACAGGATCACATATCTGGTCTATGCCGGATATTTCCTTCTGTTCCTGGCGGCCAAAGCCGCAGTATAACGGGAGATGGGATCGATATAGAATATTTTGAGGGATCATTTTATGAAACGGATAAAAATGACTGTGGCATACGACGGGACGGGCTACTGCGGCTGGCAGCTGCAGCCCAACGGCGTTACCATTGAGGAAATCTTAAATGGGACTCTTTCAGAACTTCTGAAAGAGCCTGTTTGCGTTATCGGGGCCAGCCGGACGGACTCCGGTGTCCATGCCCTGGGGAATGTGGCGGTGTTTGACACGGAAAGCAGGATCCCTGGAGAAAAGCTTTGCTATGCGGTGAACCAGAAGCTGCCGGAGGACATCCGGGTGCTGGAGTCGGAGGAGGTTCCTCTTGACTGGCATCCCAGAAAGCAGAACAGCGTAAAAACGTATGAATATAGGATCTTAAACTGCCGCATCAGCGTGCCCACCCGGCGGCTGTATGCCCATTTCTGCTATTACAGCCTGGATGTGGAAAAGATGCGTCAGGGAGCCGCATATCTTCTGGGAGAGCATGATTTTTCCAGCTTCTGTTCCTCCGGCCATCAGGCGGGGGAGACGGTGCGGACTCTTTATGATATTTCGGTGGACCGGGGAGCGGATGATATCATCACCATCCGGTTAAAGGGCAGCGGATTCCTCTACAACATGGTTCGGATCATTGCCGGGACCTTAATGAAGGTGGGCATGGGCGTATGGCCGCCGGAGCATGTGAAGGAGATCCTGGAGGCCAGGGACCGGAAGGAGGCCGGGGAAACGGCCCCGGCCAGAGGGCTCACCATGGTGGGGATCGAATATGAAAAGGAACCAGCCCTTACGGTGACCGGAGAAAATGAGCACTGGAGCTATATCCTGGACCAGACGGAGCTGGAAACATCGAAGAACTCGGTGCTTAAGATCCTTTTCTGCGAGCCGGAGGAGGTGATCCGGCTGGTGCGCCGCATGGTCCACCAGGCGTACTGGAACGGCGCAGAGACTGTGTTCGTAGAGGCGCCGGAGGCCTGCGGGCTGAACGGAGCGGAGACATATGGCTTTTACCGGCTGGTGCAGGCGGAGAACGGCCGGTGGAGGGCTGTGAAAAAACGCCTGGTTTAGGGGAAATTGGACGCTATCCTATTGATTTACGGGGAAAAGTCGGATAAAATAGCAGTAGGAAAAAAGAGTGAAACAGGAGGGACAGGTATATGTATTATGTGGATTTAAACAGTGATCTGGGAGAGAGCTTTGGAAATTATACCATCGGCATGGACCGGGAGATCTTAAAGTATGTGTCCTCCGCCAATGTGGCCTGCGGCTGGCACGCCGGAGATCCCATGGTCATGGCAGAGACTGTGGCCATGGCCAGGGAATACAAAACAGCGGTGGGTGCGCATCCGGGCTTTCCCGACCTTATGGGCTTTGGCCGCCGGAACATGAACGTGACGCCGGAGGAGGCGAAGGCCTATGTGAAATACCAGCTGGGAGCTCTCATGGCCTTTACCGGGAGCCTGGGAATGAAGATCCAGCATGTGAAGCCCCACGGCGCCCTTTATAATATGGCGGCAGTGGATGAAAAGCTGGCCAGGGCCATGTGCGAGGCCGTATACGAGGTGGATAAGGATATCATCTTCATGGGGCTGGCCGGTTCCTGGATGGTGAAGGCAGCGGAGGAAACGGGCCTTAAGGCAGCCAGCGAGGTCTTTGCGGACCGGGCGTACAATGACGATGGGACCCTGGTCTCCAGAAAGCTTCCCGGCGCTGTCATCAAGGATGAGGAGCTGGCCATCCGCCGGGTGGTACGTATGGTAAAGGAAGGGACCGTGGAGACCATAAACGGACACAAGATCGCCATCCGAGCCGACTCCATCTGCGTCCACGGGGACAATCCCAAGGCCCTGGAATTTGTGAAAAATATCCGGGAAGCCCTGGCCGCCGAGGGCGTGGAGGTACGGAGCCTGGCGGAGCGATAAGATCAGGCGGGGACGCGGACCGGCGGCCTGGGAAAGCCGGACGGCCTGCGGAAAGAAAGGGGAGATTCTGCTGTGGAAAAGATAAAATATCTGGTTTCCGGCGACTGCACGGTCTGCGTGGAATTTGGAAATGAGATCAGCCCGGAGATCAACCGGAGGATCCGGGCGTTTAAGATCGCCCTGGAAAAGGAAGCCGTGGACGGAGTCGTGGAGACCATCCCCACTTACCGGTCCTTATCGGTGGTGTACAGGCCGGAGGTGATCCGGTTCGGGGAACTGACAAAGAAGTTTGACGCAGTCCTGGAGACCATGGACAGTATCCAGATCCCGCCTCCGTCGGTCATCGAGATCCCTGTGCTCTACGGCGGGGACATGGGGCCGGATCTGGAATTTGTGGCGGCCCATAACCATAAGACCCCGGAGGAGGTCGTAAGGATCCATACATCCGGGGAATATCTGATCTATATGCTGGGCTTTATCGCCGGCTTCCCGTACCTGGGAGGCATGAGCCGGGAGATCGCAGCGCCGAGGCTTAAAAGCCCCCGGGTGAAGATCGAGGGAGGCTCTGTGGGCATTGCCGGGGAGCAGACCGGGATCTATCCGGTGGCGTCTCCCGGTGGCTGGCAGCTGATCGGACGGACACCTCTGAAGCTTTACGATGCAGAACGGGAAAAGCCGGTACTCCTGGAGGCCGGCCAGTATATAAAATTCCGCGCAGTGGACGAGGCGGAGTACGAAGCCATCGAAAAGCAGGTGGAGGCCGGCACGTACCAGTATGTGGTCTTCCATAAGGAGGTGGAGTAATGGGGATCCGGATCCTGAACGGAGGTTTTCTCACAACGGTCCAGGACATGGGCCGGTACGGCAGCCAGGAAACGGGAATGGCTGTGTCCGGCGTCATGGACACCAGGGCTGCGGCACTGGCGGACATTCTGGTGGGGAACGATGAAAACGAGGCGGTCCTGGAAGTGACTATGATGGGACCCATAATGGAATTTACAGAGGATGAGCTGATCGCTGTTACCGGCGGCGACCTGGGTGCAAAGGTGGACGGAAAGCCCCTGCCCCGGTATGAGGCGGTCCTTATAAAGGCGGGTCAGACTGTAAGCTTCGGCGGCATGTATGGAGGGAGCCGGGCTTATATGGCGTTTGCAGGCGGTCTTGACGTGGCGGTGGTCATGGGCAGCCGCTCCACCAACCTGAAGGCGAAGATCGGCGGGATCGAAGGAAGAAAGCTGGGAGCGGGAGATGAGATCGGCTTCCGGTCGCCAAAGACCTGGCTTCCCAGCATGGCCGCCAGAAAGCTTCCCCTTCCGGAGCTTTCCTCCAGAGAGCATACGCTGCGGGTGGTCATGGGGCCCCAGGACGACTGCTTTACAGAGGAAGGGATCTCCACGTTTTTAGGAAGCGCCTATACCATTTCCAACGAGTATGACCGTATGGGCTGCAGGATGGAGGGACCAGTCATTGCCCATAAAAACGGCGGAGACATCATCACTGACGGCATCAGCTTCGGCGCGGTCCAGGTACCGTCCCATGGAAACCCCATTGTGATGATGGCAGACCACCAGACCACCGGCGGATATACAAAGATCGCCTGTGTGATCTCCGTAGACCTTCCGGAGCTGGCACAGTGCATGCCCGGCCATACGGTCCGCTTTAAAAGGGTGGGGATCGAAGAGGCCCAGGAGCTATACTGTCAGTGGCGGGATTATCTGAAACGGCTGGAGAAAGAGCTGAACTGCCCTGCGGAGCCTGCATCAGAGTTACAGGCAGTGGGACTGGCAGCAGCGGTAAACGAGGACCGGAGGTACTGGGGAGACCATGGGACCTACCGGGTGGTGGTCAATGGAACAGAATTCCTGGTGGAGCTTAAGCGGGAAATAGAACAGTTCCGGTAAAGGAGGAAGAGATGGCTTTTGATATTACACCGTATGTGGATAAGACACCGGCAGAGGTGCGGGAACTGATCCGGGAGGGCGTGATCGATTTTCCCACCGCCGGCATGTGCAGAGGGTATGCCCAGGCGAACCTGGTGATCCTGCCGCCGGAGTATGCGGCAGATTTTGAAGAATTTACCAGAAGGAATCCGTTTGCATGCCCCGTTCTGGAGATCGTCCGGGGAACGCCGGAGACCCATGATATGGGAGAGGGAGCCAATATCGTTACAGATATCCCCCGGTACCGGGTCTATGAAAACGGAGTCTTCACAAAAGAGCTTACAGACGCGTCTGCATACTGGAAAGAGGGATATACGGGCTTTCTCATCGGCTGCTCCTTTTCCTTTGAGGAGGCGCTGATGGAGGCTGGGATCCAGGTACGCCACATTGCCCAGGGCCGGAACGTGCCCATGTATAAGACGAATATAGAGACTGTGAAGGCCGGCCCCTTTGAAGGCCCCATGGTCTGCTCCATGCGGCCCATGACGCCGGAGAATGCCCAAAAGGCGTATGCGATCACAGAAAAGATGCCCAATGTCCATGGTGCTCCGGTCCATATGGGAGATGGGGCGGAGATTGGGATCAGGGACATCATGAAGCCGGATTACGGCGATGCAGTGGATTTCTATGAGGGAGAGATCCCCGTATTCTGGCCCTGCGGCGTGACCCCTCAGGCAGCGGTGGAGCATGCAAAGCCGCCGGTGGTCATTACCCATGCGCCCGGACATATGTTTATCACGGATATTAAAAATTCTGAGCTCAACGGATACCTGGAGGCACGGAAGAGGAAGGCGGAGTAAAACCGGAAAAACCTTGATTTTTCGGCTGGATTTCGAGAAAAAATGGTTGACACACCCGGAAGAGTATAATATAATGTATAACTGTGACATCGGTTGAAAATACTGTTACCAAAGCCCCGGAAGCAGTGTTTTACGATAAATGAACAAAGTTGAGTTAAGCACAAACAGGAGGTCAACCCATGAAGAGCTTTATGGCTAGTCCGGCAACAATCGAAAGAAAATGGTATGTAGTTGACGCTACGGGATATACATTAGGACGTTTAGCATCTGAAGTAACTAAGGTATTAAGAGGAAAGAACAAACCAATCTTCACTCCTCACATCGACTGCGGCGACTACGTGATCGTAGTAAATGCTTCCAAGGTAAAAGTAACAGGTAAGAAGTTAGACCAGAAGGTATATTACAGCCACTCCGATTATGTGGGCGGAATGAAAGAGACCACATTAAAAGAGATGATGGCTAAGAAGCCCGAGAAGGTTGTTGAGTTAGCAGTTAAGGGTATGCTCCCGAAGGGACCGTTAGGAAGAAGCATGATGACTAAGCTTCACGTATACGCTGGCGCTGACCACGAGCAGGCAGCACAGAAGCCGGAAGTATTAGAAATCAAATTTTAATCGAGGTCTGAAAGGAGGAAATCACAATGGCTAACGCAAAATTCTACGGAACAGGAAGAAGAAAAAAATCTATCGCCAGAGTATATCTTACTCCGGGTACAGGTAAGATCACTATCAATAAGAGAGACATCGACGAGTATCTTGGTCTTGAGACCTTAAAGCTCATCGTTCGTCAGCCGCTTGTTGCTACTGAGACAGCTGACAAGTTCGACGTATTAGTAAACGTTCGCGGCGGCGGATGCTCCGGACAGGCTGGCGCTATCCGTCACGGCATCTCCAGAGCCCTGCTTCATGCAGACGCTGAGTACCGTCCGGTATTAAAGAAAGCTGGTTTCTTAACAAGAGATCCGCGTATGAAAGAAAGAAAGAAGTACGGCTTAAAGGCAGCTCGTCGCGCTCCGCAGTTCAGCAAGCGTTAATTTCTGCCGGCCAGACAATTTCAAACGGTATTTTACAGCCCTCCCGGGATTTCTTCCGGGAGGGTTTTTGTGTCACAGGAACGTGTGCCCTATGACATACCCCCCGCTGCGGGAATGTATATAGGTGATATAGTTTCCATTTTTGGCACAGATCAGCTCTCCATCCGGGCAGGAAGCCAGAAGCTGCTGTAAGTTCTGGATCTCTTTTAGTAAAGGGTTCTTTTGTTCAAGCATTTTATGATACAGCAATCGGATCCCCTCTGAAAATATGAAATGATATGAGAAGTGAAACAGAGAACAGGCTGTCTGTACAGTCAGGGGACGTTACGAAACGCCGTCCCCTGCTGTCATATTTTTATAAAGCCCATAGACCATCCAGGTCATGGAGACCGTAAAGAAGATCTCCAGGGCGCTGCTGACGATCCCTGCCAGGATAAAAAGAAAGGCAGAGACGGCCACGATGATTCCGATCCCCCAGAGATACGGCCTGTATTCCCTGGGATCCCTCTGGTAAAGCTTCAGGACCGTAAGGAATACGCAGAGGATCAGACATGCGGCGGCCAGAAAGGCGAAGACGATGTGAAGGTAAGCCTTTAAGGGGAACATTTCCGGCAGATAGGGCGTGGTGACGGCAAAGTCCAGGAGCACCAGGGCCAGAGGCACCAGCCAGGTTCCCGCGGGCTTTTCCGGCATGCGGCGGAAGATCTTTCTTAAACAGACGAAGAAATAGATCCCGACCATAAGACCCCAGAGGACAAAGGCCTCGTTCCGGCCCGCAATATTCCCGAGAACGGAGAAGTTTGTGGTAAACCAGTCGCTTCCCGCCACAAAGAGGAGGGTGTAAACGGGGATCATGATATAAGCGGTGAACGTGATCAGCATGGAGTTCTCCTTTTCTGGAAATTCGTACGCCGGATCCCATGTAAAAGGAAGAAGCTCCAGAAGGCACCCGGCGAATGGGTATTGCAGACATTGTAGCATAAATACCAGTCCGGAACAAGCGGATGTGGTTTCCACATGTATACCCATAAAAAGCCTTTGATGTTTCAGGGCCGGTACAGGGGACTGCGCCGGCTCTCTTCTGCCGGTTGATTTTTTCCCCAGTCCGCGGTAAGATGGTAGCACGGCGGCAGAGGAAAGGGCCGCCTTTCATGACAGGAGGAACACAGACATGTATAATGAACTGACTAAAAATGACATAAAAAAGATGGAGGAGGAGATCGAGTACCGGAAGCTGGTGGTCCGTAAGGAGGCCATTGAAGCGGTAAAGGAGGCCAGGGCCCAGGGAGATCTCAGCGAAAACTTTGAGTATTACGCAGCCAAAAAGGATAAAAACAAAAATGAGAGCCGGATCCGGTACCTGGAACGGATGATAAGGACCGCAAAGGTGATATCCGACGATTCAAAAGAGGATGAGATCGGGCTTTATAATACGGTGGATGTGTATTTTGAGGAGGACGACGAAACAGAAACGTACAAGATCGTTACCACAGTCCGGGGAAATTCCCTTAAAAACCTGATCAGCTCCGAGTCGCCTCTGGGAAAGGCGCTGCTGGGCCATAAGGTGGGCGACCGGGTCCATGTACAGATCAATGATAAGGCAGGGTATGATGTGATCGTAAAAAGGATCGAAAAAACAGTGGACGATGGCAGTGACGCTCTGAGGAGCTTTTAAAAACAGCAGCGGACGGCTTTATAAGAGGGAGGAAAGGCTTTGGAAACGTGCAGGGAAGCTGTGGAAAGAAGACTGGAAGGCAAGGCGGGGATGGGAGCGGGTCATAAGGACCATGGCCGGACGATCCTGGGAATGCCCCTGGGGCTGTATCTGGGGGTACTGGCGCTGACATCGGCCTGTATGTATACGGGCTGTGTACCCAAAAGCCTGGTACCGGCATTTCTGGTGCTGATGGTGTTCGGGGAAGGGCTGAATGCCATTGGAAATACGGTGCCGGTGGTGAAAACGTATCTGGGCGGTTCAGTGATCTGCATCCTGGGCGCGGCGGCCATCCAGGCGGTGGGATTACTGCCGGAGCAGACGTATGAGACCATGGATTTTTTCATCAATGACAGCGGGTTCCTGATCTTTTATATTTCAGCGCTGATCACGGGGAGCCTGTTTAACATTGACCGGAAGCTTCTGCTGCGGGCCACGGTGCGGCTTCTTCCGGTGGCGGCGGCTTCCCTGGCTGTGGGGATCCTGGCTTCGGGACTCTTTGGCATCCTTCTGGGCCAGGGCTTCTGGGGCGGGATCCTGTACCTGGGAGTGCCCATGACCAGCGGCGGCATGACTGCGGGCACAGTTCCCCTTTCGGATATATATGCCCAGGCCCTGGGAGCCGACCCCTCGGCCATGCTGACGAAAATGGCTCCTGCCACAGTCCTTGGAAACTGCGTGGCCATTATTTTCGGCGGCCTGCTCAATAATCTTGGAAAGAGGCGGCCGGAGCTTACGGGAAACGGGATCCTGGTCAACGATGGCCGGCCGGTGAAGAAAACGCCTCCCATGAAGCCGTCCTTTGGCTCCTTGTGTACGGGAATGGTCATAGCCTTTGCCTTTTACCAGCTGGGGGCGGTGCTCCATAAATTTCTGCCCATGATCCCCACCTACGCCTGGATGATCCTGGCAGTGGTCCTGGTGAAGGGAACGGGGATCCTGTCAGAGACCCTGGAGGACGCGGCCAGGGAGTGGGGGCAGTTTGCCATCCACAGCTGGACGGCGGCAGCCCTTACGGGGATCGGATTCACGCTGATCGACCTGAATTCGATCCTGAAGACGCTGACGGTTCCCTATCTGCTTGCGGTGGCGGCAGTGGTGGCTGTGATCACGCTGACGGCGGCAGTTCTGGGAAAGCTGGCGGGATTTTATCCTCTGGAATCTGCCATTGCGGCCGGTATGTGCACCACCAACATGGGAGGCTCTGGAAATGTGGCCGTTTTAAGCAGCGCCCACCGCATGGAGCTCCTTCCCTTTGCCCAGATCGTTACCAGGTCCTGCGGGGCTCTGATGCTGACCCTGGGAGGGATCCTGGTGCAGCTGGTGGGATAGCACGTTTTTCTTGCCAGAAACTTCCTTATATGATAAGATATCCGTAATTCAAAAACAATGTTATCAGATTTCTTAAGGGAGGGAGCCTATGTATCAGATTTCTAATTTTACAGACAACGATGATGTGAAGATCATTTCCAGGCTTGGGGCGTTCCAGGTGATCGAATACCAGCGGGATCTCAGCATCACTCCGTCATCGGCAGTCACAGCCTTTTACAGCGCCCAGATGAATGTGAAAAAGCGTCAGCTGGTCTGTGATCTGAGCCAGTCTCCGGTTACGATCCAGGCGGGAGCCATGCAGTGGATGCTGGGAAACGTGAACGCCACCACCGGGATCAAGGGCGTGGGGGATTTCTTTGGAAAAGCTGTACGGGGAAAGGCCAGCGGGGAATCCACCATTAAGCCGGAATATACAGGAAACGGGATCCTGGTACTGGAGCCCACCTATCGGCATCTGATCCTTCTGGATGTGGCTGACTGGGGCGGCTCTGTGGTCCTGGACGACGGCCTTTTCCTGGCCTGTGAGTCCAGCCTAAAGCACAAAGCAGTCATGCGGGCCAACCTGTCCTCGGCCGTGGCCGGAGGAGAGGGACTGTTCAATTTAAGCCTCAACGGAAACGGTGTGGCCTGTATCGAAGCCTCCTGTCCCAGAGAGGAGTTGATTGAGATCCGCCTGGATAACGACGTTCTGAAGGTGGATGGGAATTTTGTGATCGCCTGGAGCAGCACTCTGGACTTTACGGTGGAACGGTCCGGAAAGAGCCTCATCGGCTCTGCGGCCTCTGGAGAGGGGCTGGTGAACGTATACCGCGGCACAGGAAAGGTCCTGATGATGCCAACGGCCAATATGCCCAATATTTAAAAAAGAGGCGGGATCCGGTTCTGTTTGTGGATCCCGCCGTTTTTTCATTTCTGTTATTCCTTCTTATCCAGAAAATCCAGCTCTTTTTTTAAAAACTCCATAAACATCTGCTCCGGAGGCGACACTGGCTCCCCGGCCCGGCGGATGCAGCCGAACTCCATGGTAAACCCAGGAATGGGGATACAGCATAGGCCGTATTCTTCTGCCCAGGATGGAGGCATGGCGATGCCCACACTGTAAGCGTTGGTGGCAGCGATGACCCGGGTCCGCATATTGCCCGAGCTGACCCGGAACAGCTTTGAGAGATTGATGAAGCTTACCTGGGAGATGCGGTTATAGGGGGATCCCCGGTCCCCTTCAATGGCATACTCCACAAAGGGATAATCCTTCAGCTTCTCCAGCTTAAAATCCGGATCCTGGGCCAGGGGGTGGTTTTTGGAAAGATTGACGTTGCAGGGAACGTCCAGGAGCTTTCTGTATTCCAGGCCGCGCTCCTCCATTTCCCGGATCATGGAGGGGGCGTTTAAATTGTTGCTGACGGTGATGACCAGGTCGGCTTTTTTCTGATTCAGAAGCCGCATTCCCTCATACTGGTACTCACGGTACAGGGAAACCTGGTAATTTTTCAGTTCCTTGGCAGTCTCTACCTGGCCGCAGAGCCGGATGAAGGCCTCCTCCACCATGGGACAGTTGGGATTTACGATCCCGAACCGGAGCCTGGACCGGCTGTTTCCAATTTCCTGGATCTCGTCCACATCCTTCAGGATCCGGACTGCCTTCTGGACAAATAAAAGGCCCTCTTTCGTGAAACGCACGCCTTTGGCCCCGCGTTCCATGATCTCGAAGCCCAGTTCATTTTCCAGATTCCTTACGGCATTGCTGATATTGGGGCGGGACAGATAGAAACGTTCCGCTGCCTTGGATATGGAGCCTGTTTCATAAATAGCCAGGACATATTGAATCTGCTCTATTTTCATCGGTATCACCTGGTTTTTTTGAATGATTTGCACAAAAAATATACATCCCTGTAATTATTTCATATCTACCTGGAATTGTCAACCACTGGTATGATGGAGGCAGATAAGAAATCTGAACGAAAGCAGGGAGGCTTTATCATGGACAAACAGACAGCTTTAGACTTGCTGGACGAGAAGCAGGATTTTCTGTTCTCCGTCAGCGACTCCATCTGGGACAATCCAGAGACAGATTATACAGAAACGGTTTCTTCCGGGATCCTTATGGACGCTTTGAAGAAAGAGGGCTTTACGGTGACCTCTGGCCTGGCCGGGATCCCCACAGCGTTTTCCGGATCCTATGGCAGCGGCTCTCCGGTGATCGGGATCCTGGGCGAGTTTGATGCCCTTTCGGGATTGAGCCAGAAGGCGTGTGCTACGGAGAAGGAGGCGCTGGAGCCGGGAGGAAACGGACACGGCTGCGGCCATAACCTGCTGGGGACCGGAAGCCTGGCAGCGGCCATTGCTGTGAAAGAGTATCTGAAGGGATCAAAAAAGCCCGGAACCATCATTTATTTCGGCTGCCCTGCCGAGGAAGGAGGTTCCGCCAAGGCGTTTATGGCCAGGGACGGCGTATTTAAAGGCGTGGACATCGCCCTTTCCTGGCATCCCAACCAGTTAAACAGCGTATGGGCCTTCAGCACCCTTGCGAATGTGAGGATCCACTATTTCTTTAAGGGAGTCAGCGCCCATGCGGGAACCAGCCCCCACCTGGGCCGCAGCGCCCTGGATGCCCTGGAGCTGATGAATATGGGGGTCCAGTTCTTAAGAGAGCATATCATCCCGGAGGCCAGGATCCATTACGCCATCACCAACACAGGCGGAGACGCTCCTAACGTGGTCCAGGCGGAGGCGGAGTCTGTTTATCTGATCCGCGCGCCCAAGAATGACCAGGTTCGGGAGATCTACGAAAGGGTCAACCAGATCGCCAGAGGAGCCGCTATGATGTGCGGCGTGGAGGTGGAGATCCAGTTGGAAAAGGCCTGCTCCAATATCCTGGTGAACCACACTCTGGAGGAGGTGCTTTATGAGAACATGAAGGCCGTGGGCCTGCCGGAATACACAGAGGAGGAGTATGCCTTTGCCAGCGCCATCCAGGACACCATGCCGGGCAGGCAGAAACTGGCGGACCGGTTTGAGCGGATCATGGGAGAAAAGGGCCGGGTTCTGGGCGAGCAGTACGATAAAAAGAGCATTTACAGCTTTATCCTTCCCTACCGCCCCTATGAAAAACCTTTGTCCGGCTCCTCAGACGTGGGAGACGTGAGCTGGGTATGCCCCACCTCCCAGATCGTTGCAGCCACCTGTGCGGGAGGCACACCGGAGCACACCTGGCAGATGGTGTCACAGGGAAAATCCTCCATTGCCCATAAGGGACTCCTGTATGCTGGAAAGGTCCTGGCAGCGGCGGCCATCGACCTGCTGGACGATCCGGAGCTTGTAAAAAAGGCGGCCGAAGAGTTTCAGAGAAAAACAGGGCCCGACGGCTATCAGCCGCTGCTTCCCAAGGATGCAAAGCCCTGGATGAAGAAATAAAAGGAAAGGGAGATGCAGGATATGTCGAAAGAGAAAAACATACCTGGTAATGTCCAGGAGGACCAGCGGGACCGGAAAATGTCCAAGGGAGAGCTTGTCTCCTACGGCCTTGGCGGCGTGGCCAGCACCATGCCTTCCCAGTTTAAAACGGCCTATGCCATGAACTTCATGAGCGATGTGGCCGGTCTCCATGTGGGAGCCGTAGGTATCTTAAATACGCTGCTGATCATCTGGGATGCCATCAACGATCCCATCATCGGCGGCATCGCGGACCGTACCAATACAAAGCGGTGGGGCAAGTACCGCCCCCATATGATCATGGGTATCCTTTTATGGGCTGTGATCATGGTCATGCTGTTTACTGTCCCGGATCTTCCGGAGACCGGAATGTGGATCTATTATATTGTGGCGCTGCTCCTGTATTCGGTTTTCTATACCCAGTTTACGGTTCCGTGGCAGGCATTGAACAGTGCCATGACCCGGGATCCACAGGAACGGAATCTGATGCTCACCTGCCGTCAGTACGGCGGCTTCATTGCCGGAGCCGTTGTGGGCGTTATCACCATTCCCATTGTACAGAAATCGGCCGATCCCAGAACTGGATGGCTCATCAGCGTGGGGATCGTTTGTGTCACCATGATCATCACCGGCCTCTGTGCGGCCAACGGAGCCAAGCGGGTGGATTACTATAATTCCCTTCCCACTCCGGAAAAGATCCATTTTAAGAGCCAGATCGGACTGGTGATCCATAACCGGGCCGTGATCTGTGCAGCCCTGCTGCTGGGAGCCGTTACCCTTGTGAATACCATGAGTTCTGCACTTTCCTTATATTATCTCCGGTGCGTGGTGGAGAACATGGGCTTAAAAGCCGTATTCTCTCTGGTATCCCTGGGGATCAGCCTGGTGGTCATCCCCATGATGCCTGCTATGCTGAGAAAATTTGGCAAGATCAAAACTGTGTTCATCGGTATGTTTGTGATCCTGCTCCAGTCCATCTGGCTCCTGGTGCGCCGGGAATTTGCCACAGATCTTGAGGTCATCGGCATGGGATTTGTGGGAAGCCTTGGCTTCGTATTCGCGAATGTGGCGGTGCTGGCTATGATCCCCGACTGCACAGACTATACAGAGTGGAAGTTTGGAACGGCCCAGGCCGGGTTCATCAACGCCACGATCACCTTTATGAAGAAATTCTGCTCCAGCTTTTCCACCATGATCGTGGGCGTTGCCCTGGCGTCTGTGGGGTACAGTGCCTCAGAGACCTCCCAGGAGGTCATCGACATGATCGTGAACTTAAAGATCGCCTATCCCATTGTGTTAATGATCGTTACGGTGATCCTGGTGAAGCTTTATCCCATTACGCCAGCCTTCGCAAAGACCATGCGCGCGGAGCTTAAGCAGCGCCGGGAGGCGGCGAAGAAAAATTCCTAATGCCAGTTTCTCTATATTGTCATACATACTCCTTTGAGAAGCCGCGGGCCGTCTGCCTGCGGCTTTCCACGTTACTGGCGGTGGCGGCCGGAAAGCTGCGGACACAGAGGAAAGTTTTCTGGAAAATCTTGTGCAGAAAATAAAAATGTGGTAGCCTGTAATCAGAAAAGAATCTGTTGCAGAAGGAGGGATCCGGGATGTTTGACCTGTTCGACATATTATTTCCAATCGTTTTTTTCATGGTCCTGGGGACATTCATCATGACCATAGCAAAGGGGCTCAGCACCTGGAATAAGAATAACCACTCGCCGCGGCTGACGGTGGAGGCAGCGGTCACAGCCAAGCGCATACATGTGACCCATCACCGCCATGCCAATGCGGGAGACGTTTCGGGGGCCCACGGCTTTACGGACACATCCTCCACGAAGTATTTTGTCACCTTCCAGGTGGAAAGCGGAGACCGGATGGAGCTTTCCGTTTCCGGGCCGGAATACGGGATGTTAGCTGAGGGAGACACAGGACGGCTTTCTTTCCAGGGAACCAGGTATCTGGGCTTTGAGAGAGATTGAGAATGGAGATTAAAGGATGAGATTAAGGAATGTACTGATCGTTGTGAAGGACATGGAGCGGTCAATAAAGTTTTACCATGACCTGTTCGGCCTGGACACGGTGGTGGATCAGGATGGAAACGTGATCCTGACGGAGGGCCTGGTGCTCCAGGATGAGAAGCTGTGGAAAAAGTTCCTGGAGCGGGAGGTGATCCCGGAGAACAATTCCTGTGAGCTGTATTTCGAGGAGCGGGAGTTTGACTGCTTTGTGGAAAAGCTGGAGCGCCTGTATCCGGAGGTACAGTATGTGAACCGGCCCATGACCCATAGCTGGGGCCAGAGAGTGGTCCGGTTCTATGATCCAGACGGGAATCTGATCGAGGTGGGAACGCCAATATGATGCCGGAGGAAAGAAGAAGGAGGAAGAAAAATGGACTATAAGATCCTGCGGCTGACAGACCGGCCGGAGCTTAAGGAACAGGCGGCCCGGTGGTTCCATGAAAAATGGAGGATCCCCCTGGAGGCGTATATGGAGAGCATGGAGGAGTGCCTGGAGGAGAATGGCCCGGTTCCCCAGTGGTATATGGCGTTGGACGGGGAGAGGATCATCGGCGGCATGGGAGTGATCGAGAATGATTTTCATGACCGGAAGGATCTGGCCCCCAATGTGTGTGCTGTATACACAGAGGAGGACTGGCGGGGCCGGGGCGTTGCCGGCTCGCTGCTGCGGTACGTGTGCGCGGACATGAAGGAAAAGGGGATCGATCCTCTGTATCTGATCACCGATCATATTTCCTTTTATGAACGGTACGGCTGGGAATATCTCTGTATGGTACAGGGAGAAGGGGAAGCGGAAAAGATAAGGATGTATATCCACAGAGGGAAGGAATAATCCTATGGAAAAAAGGGTGTAGATCAGGGGGATTGCAGGATAAGAGGAGCAGCCCCGGAGCGGCGGGCCGCAGAGCGGAGGACAAAGGAAGGAGTGCGCCATGGATCGCAGCGATGTGAGCTTTACATTTTTAGACAGGATCCGGGAGATCGAGGAAAATATCGAGGACGGGCGGTTTCAGTCGGCCCTGGCGCTGGCGGTGACGCTGCCGGATATCTGCGGCGGGATCGCGTTTCCGGAGCTGGTAAAGCGAGGCCGGGACGGGAGGATCCTGCGGGACAGATCCGGGGAGCCCAGCCGGGATACCGGGCGGCAGTATTCCCAGTGGGTGGATACATACGGGGCCCCGTTTTTAAAAAAGGACCCGGCTGACGAAGCGCCGTATATCTGCGGGGAGCGGCTGTGGCAGCTGAGATGCGAGTACCTGCACCAGAACAAGGGCTTCGATAACGATACACCCGACACGGAGGTACGGTTCCACCTGGGGCTCAACTGCGGCAGCAGCATCTGTAACCTGGATACGGAGGACGGATCCGATATCCGCCTGGATATTGAGGAGCTGTGCCGCAGGATCTGTCTGGCGGCCCGGAGCTTTTATGAGGAAAACAGGGAGAACATGGATTTTGCCCTTTATAATACGCCGGTCATTGATTTCACCAGGTGGAAGGAGGAGGCGTTTTCGGCCCGGAAGGTGCTGGGCATCGTCACAGGGGACCGGATCTACGGAAGCGGGCTTAAGGCGGCCCTGGGGCAGTATTACCGGCTGGCAGTTTCGGGAGTTTCCTGGGAGGAGGTCCGGAAGAAGCTGAAAAAGGAAAAGCCCGATGTGTGGATCCTGGACCGGGAATTCTTAAAATATGTGGATCATGAGGACGGAGACGGTAAGGGGCCGGCAGTTTTTATCTTAAAGGAGCCAGGCAGCAGAGAGGCAGGTCTGGAAGGGTATCCGTATCTGGATAAGTTTATGGACCTGAAGGAAATGCGGAGGACCATCCGGTCCGGCCAGGAGGGAACAGAACGGAAACAGGACGCTTAAATGGAGGAAGAGGAACGGATGTGGATGATGGCAGCAGCGGCAGGATTTTCCGGGACCCTGACCCTGATCCTGGGTCTTCTGCTTTACAGGGAAAGGCTGAAAGGAAAACGGCTCGTGGAGCGGAAGAAGGAGCTGGAGGAGGAGCTGAGGAAGGCAGAAAATGAGGCAGAGCGGATAAAAGAGGCAGAAGCCCGTCTTTCCAAACGGGTCTCAGAGCTGGAAAAAAGCCTGGAGGACCAGAGAAGGGAACGGAGGGAGATCTGCGGGGCGGCGGCCAACGTACACCTATATGCCCAGCTGGGAGGCGAAAAGGCCGCCTCCAGGGAGCTTAAGGGGATCCTCCAGGTGATCGCAAAGGAAAGCCGGAAGATCGCAGAAAGGATGGATGCATGAACCAGCCGTTTATAAGAAGGGCAGTTATTGAGTGGGAGAAGATCGGCCAGGACAGCTATTTAAGGCGGATCCCGGCGCTGGAGGGCCTGGAGGCGCTGGAATTTGACGCTCCGGTCACATGCTTTGTCGGGGAGAATGGCAGCGGGAAATCCACGCTCCTGGAGGCCATGGCCATTGCGGCCGGGTTTAATCCCGAGGGAGGGTCCAGGAACTACCATTTCTCCACCTATGACTCTCATTCAGAGCTGTGGAGGGCTCTCCGGCTGGTGCGGGGATATAAAAAGCCGTCCTGGGGATATTTTCTGCGGGCTGAGAGCTTTTACAATGTGGCCACCAGAGAAGAGGAATATGCGGATTTTCTGCATCCTTCAGAGAAATATCATGAAAAATCCCATGGAGAGAGCTTTCTGGCTGTGGCCCAGAAGTATCTGACGCCTGGAGGCCTGTATTTTTTAGACGAGCCGGAAGCGGCCCTCTCCCCCCAGAGACAGCTTACGCTTTTAATGGAGATCTTCCAGTGCGCCAGACAGGGGGCGCAGTTTTTTATGGTATCCCACTCTCCGATCCTTCTGGGCCTTCCGGGGGCCAGGATCCTTTCCTTCGATGACGGGGAGGTCCATACCTGTGCCTATGAGGAAACGGAAAGCTACCAGGTGATGGAAATGTTCATCAACAGCCGGGAGCTGCTCTTAAAAAAGCTTTTGAAAGATTTATAAAAAAATTTATAAAATATCCCTTGCTTTTTCTTTTAAAAGAGGTATAATACCCATAGTCAATACAAAAAAATGAATAAATATTCAAAATGAAATTTCAGACAGAATGAAGAAGCAGAAAGGGAAGGAAAAATGATGAAGATGATGAAGAAAGCAACAGCAGTGATCCTGGCAGCAGCCATGGCAGCGGCTCTGACCGCATGCGGCGGCGGAGAAAAGGCCGAGACGACAGCAGCAGATACAAAGGCCGAGACAACAGCGGCAAAGGAAGACGCCAAGGGAGCAGAGAGCTCCGCCGAGGAGACAAAGGCCGGAGAAGAGGAAGCAGCTGGCGGCACCATCCTCATGGCCACCAACGCGGAGTTCGAGCCCTGGGAATTCCATGACGGCGACGCCATCGTGGGCATCGACCCGGAGATCGCAGGAGCCATCGCTGAGAAGTTAGGTATGGAGCTGAAGGTGGAGGATATGGCCTTTGACGCCATCGTCCCGTCTGTGGCCTCTGGAAAATGTGATTTTGCCCTGGCCGGTATGACCGTAACCCCGGAGCGTGCGGCATCCGTGGACTTTACAGATACCTACGCCTCCTCCTCCCTGGTGATCCTGGTAAAGGCTGACAATACAGAGATCACAGGAGAAGATACCCTGGCTGGCCACGTTGTGGGAGCCCAGCTTGGAACCACCGGCGATACCACAGCCTCTGACATCTGCGGTGACGATAAGGTGGAGCGTTATAATACCTTCTTTGAGGCAGTCCAGTCCTTAAAGCAGGGCAAGATCGACGCGGTCCTTTTAGACAAGGCTCCGGCCAACGTATTCCTTTCCCAGAATGACGACTTAAAGCAGGCCGGTGAGGAACTTGGAAAAGAAGAGTATGCCATTGCAGTGAAAAAGGGCAATACAGAGCTCCTTGAGAAGTTAAATGCAGCCATCGCCGAGCTTAAGGAAGACGGGACCATCGACGAGATCGTGAACAAATATATCCCGGCAGAATAAGGAATGGAAAATTATGGAAAGGGCTTTTTAATCCGGCCCATATGGTGTAAAATGAACATGTAACTGGAAAATAATGGAGCTGTCGCAAGGGAGGAGATCTGAATTTCTTCTGCGGCAGCCCCATTGTCGTGTCATAAAAATAATTCCAGACCGGAGGAAACGGCTGGAAAAACAGAGAAAGGAATGAAAACGTGAACTTAGAAGAGCAGCTTACAGCGGAACAATTTTACAACAACTTTGTCGCCGACGACCGGTTCGTAAAGTACATTCTGGGAGGTCTGAAAACGACCCTTCTCGTTACTTTATTTGCCGTGCTCCTTGGCATTTTTCTTGGGTTCCTGGTGGGGACCGTGCGCTCCACCTATGAAAGGACAGGGAAGCTTGGGGTCTTAAACGTGTTCTGCCGCGCCTATCTTTCTGTGATCCGCGGAACGCCGGTGACAGTCCAGCTGATGATCACATATTACTTTATTTTTTCGTCTCCGGACTCCTCCAAGATGCTCTGCGCGATCCTGGCCTTTGGAATCAACTCCGGAGCCTATGTGGCGGAGATATTCCGGTCCGGCATCATGTCCATCGACAATGGACAGTTCGAGGCGGGAAGAAGCCTGGGCTTCAATTACGCCCAGACCATCTGGTATATTATCCTGCCCCAGGCCTTTAAAAATGTCCTGCCGGCCCTCTGCAACGAGTTCATCGCCCTTTTAAAGGAGACCTCCGTATCCGGCTTCATTGCCCTCCAGGATCTGACAAGGGGAGCGGATATCATCCGGAGCCGTACCTATAACGTGGTGCTCCCGCTTTTTACGGTGGCGTTAATCTACTGGATGATCGTGACCTTTTTGACCTATATGGTGGGAAAACTGGAAACCAGGCTCAGAAAGAATGAAAAGAGGTAAGTCATGGCGGAAAATCAGACAAAGAACCGGGAGATCGGCGCAGGAGAGCCGCTGATCCGGGTAAAGGAATTATGTAAATCCTTTGACGGGGTGGACGTGCTGAAGAACATTACCACCACCATTAAAAAGGGAGAGGTCGTATTTGTGGTGGGGCCGTCCGGCTCCGGAAAATCCACGTTCCTCCGGTGCATGAACCTGCTGGAGGAGCCCACCGGCGGCCATATCTTTTTTGAGGGAACGGATATCACCGATAAAAATACGGATATCAATCTGCTGAGACGGAAGATGGGGATGGTGTTCCAGCAGTTCAACCTGTTCCCCCATATGAGCATCATGAAAAACATGACCATCGCTCCCGTGAAGCTTCTGGGAGTGAAGGAGGAGGATGCCGTAAAGGAAGCCGAAAAGCTCCTGGCCCGCGTGGGACTTTTAGACAAAAAGGACGCTTATCCGGCACAGCTTTCCGGCGGTCAGAAGCAGAGGATCGCCATTGTCCGGGCGCTGATGATGAAGCCGGATGTGATGCTGTTTGACGAACCCACCTCGGCCCTGGACCCGGAAATGGTGGGCGAGGTATTAAACGTAATGAGAGAGCTGGCAAAGGAGCATATGACCATGCTGGTGGTGACCCACGAGATGGGCTTTGCCAGAGAGGTGGCCGACCGTGTCATGTTCCTGGACGGCGGCGATTTTGTGGAGGAGGCCCCGCCGGAGGAATTTTTTACAAATCCCAAATCAGAACGGCTGCGCTCCTTCTTAAGCAAGGTATTATAAAAAACAGAGAAAGCGCCAGACTGGATACACAGAGATCCGGTCTGGCGCTTTTTTGGAATTTTCTTGCATTTTGCAGAAAACATGTGTAAAATCAAACTTATGAAAGACGAAAGACCGAATGTTTGATTCTTAGAAGGACAGCGGCGAATGCCGCAGGAAGGAGCGATGCTCATGAGCAGACTGGAAATGGTCTCTCCGACGAGAGCAAAGATCGTCATGGAGGGGCTTTATAAGGACCTGGAACGAAGGATCGAGGCGAGCCAGCCGGGACTCTGTCCCGTGGACCTGGCCCGGGCGTTCCTGGAGCTGTGCTACGCCCAGACGTGCGGGAAATGCGTGCCCTGCCGGATCGGCTTAAAGCAGCTGATGTTTCTGATCCAGGACGTACTGGATGGAAAGGCTACCATGGACACGTTAAAACTGATGGAAGAGACGGCTCTGGCGGTCATGGAAGCCGCCGACTGCGCCATTGGATATGAGGCGGCCAATATGGTCTATAAGGGGCTGACCGGCTACCGGGACGAGTATGTGGAGCATGTGAAGCACGGCCGCTGTACCTGTGTGGCCTCCCAGCCGGTGCCCTGCGTGACCCTGTGCCCGGCCCATGTGGATATCCCGGGATATATCGCCCTGGTCCGGGAGGGCAGGTATGCGGACGCCATCCGCCTGATCCGGAAGGACAATCCCTTCCCCACCTCCTGCGCCTTCATATGCGAGCATCCCTGTGAGTCCATGTGCCGCAGGAACATGGTGGACGACGCCATAAACATCCGCGGGCTGAAGCGGGTGGCAGCGGATTTTGCGGGAGAGGTGGATCCCCCGGCTCCGGCTCCGTCCACGGGAAAAAAGATCGCCGTCATCGGCGGAGGCCCCGGAGGCCTGAGCGCCGCCTATTACTTACAGCTCATGGGCCATCAGACCACTGTTTATGAGATGCTGCCGGAGCTGGGCGGCATGCTCCGGTACGGGATCCCCAATTACCGTCTTCCCAAGGAGCGGCTGGAGGACGATATCCGCAGTATTTTAAAAACAGGCGTTCAGGTGAAGCATGGATTAAAGATCGGAAAGGACATCACCATCCAGGAGCTCCAGAAGGAATATGACGCTATCCTCATCGCCATCGGAGCCAGCGCTGATAAGAAGCTGCGCCTGGACCATGAGGACGCAGACGGCGTGCTGTCGGCGGTGGAATTTTTACGGAGCGCAGGCCTTGGGGAGCTGCCGGACCTCACAGGAAAGCAGGTGGTGGTGGTCGGAGGCGGCAACGTGTCCATGGACGCGGTGCGGACGGCAAAGCGCATGGGCGCGGAGAAGGTCAGCATCCTGTACCGCAGACGGCGTCACGATATGACGGCCCTGCCGGAGGAGATCGAGGGAGCCGTGGCCGAAGGGATCGAGCTTTTGACCTTAAAGGCACCGTCCTCCATCGATGTGGATGAGAACGGACGGGTCCGGGGGATCTGGGCCACGCCCCAGATGGTCAGCGCCATAAAGGACGGCCGCGCCGGGATCCAGCCCACGGGAGAGCCGGACGTGTATATCCCCTGCGATGTGCTGATCCGGGCCATCGGCCAGGATATCGAAACCAGCCATTTTGAAGAGGCAGGGGTCCCGGTCCAGAGAGGAAAGATCATCACCAGGAGCACAGGAGACTTTGAAAACATGCCGGGCGTCTTTGCCGGCGGCGACTGTGCCAGCGGACCGGCCTCGGTCATCAAGGCCATTGCGGCAGCCAAGGTGGTGGCGGCCAACATTGACGAATATCTGGGCTTCCGCCACGAGATCTCCTGTGATGTAGAGATCCCGGACGCCAATCTGGAGGACCGGACGCCCTGCGGACGGGTCAACCTGACGGAGCGGGAGGCCTGCCAGCGGGTCCATGATTTTGAAGGCGTAGAAAACTGCATGACAGAAAAGGAGGCCAGACAGGAGGCCGACCGGTGCCTGCGCTGTGACCACTTTGGCTATGGAATCTTTAAGGGAGGCAGGGATACGATATGGTAAATGTGACGATCGACGGAAAGAAGATCCAGGTAAGAGAAGGAACGACGATCATGGACGCCGCGGCCAGATGCGGGATCCCGATCCCCAGTCTGTGCTATTTAAAGGATATCAACGAGATCGCCGCCTGCCGCGTCTGTGTGGTGGAGCTGGAGGGAAAGGAGAGGCTGATTACCTCTTGCAATAACGTGGTAGCCGAGGGGATGGTGCTTTATACCAACAGTCCCAAGGTCCGCCGCCACAGGAGAAAGATCGTGGAACTTCTCCTGTCCCAGCACGACTGTCTCTGTGCCACCTGTCAGAGGAGCGGGAATTGCAGCCTTCAGAAGATCGCCAATGATCTGAATATTTTGGAAATTCCCTTCCACCATACGTTGGAGCACCAGCCGTGGAATAAAAATTTCCCATTATTGCGAAAATCTGAAAAATGCATCAAATGCATGCGCTGTGTCCAGATCTGTGAAAAGGTCCAGGGACTGGGGATCTGGACCGTGGAGGGGACCGGTTCCCGGGTGACCATCAATGTTTCCGGAAGAAAGACCATCGAGGAAGCGGATTGTTCCCTTTGCGGCCAGTGTATCACCCACTGTCCGGTGGGGGCTCTGACCGCCAGGGACGATACGGAAAAGGTCTGGGAGGCCATTGAGGATCCGGATAAGATCGTGGTGGCCCAGGTGGCTCCGGCGGTGCGGACTGCCTGGGGCGAGGAGCTGGGGCTTTCCCCGGAGGAGGCCACCATCGGCCGGATCATGGACGCTTTAAAGCGCATGGGCGTGGACTACGCCTTTGATACGGTTTTTTCGGCGGATCTGACCATTATGGAGGAGGCCAGTGAGTTCCTGGAGCGGTTTACAAAAGGCGAATTCAGGGACAGACCCATGTTCACCTCCTGCTGCCCCGGCTGGATCCGGTTCGTAAAGACCCAGTTCCCCCATATGGTGAAATATCTGTCCACGGCCAAATCGCCCCAGCAGATGTTCGGAGCGGTGATGAAGACGTATTATGCCCAGAAGCTGGGAGTGGACCCGGAGCGGATCTTCACAGTTTCCATCATGCCCTGCGTGGCCAAGAAGGCAGAGCGGGAGATGGAGCTGTTTTATGAGGAATACGCAGGCCACGACGTGGACGCAGTCCTGACCACAAGAGAGCTGGTACGGATGATCCGGTCCGCCCACATAAGGCCGGAGGGCTTAAACGATATTGAAAGCGACAGCCCCATGCGGGAGGGGACCGGAGCCGGAGTCATCTTCGGGGCCACCGGCGGCGTCATGGAGGCGGCTTTGAGGACGGCCTACTTTGCCCTGAAAGGGAAAAATGCTCCGGCAGACGCCTTCCGGGCAGTGCGCAGCCTGGGCTTCAACGCCAACAATGGCGTCCAGGAGGCAGAATTCAAGATCGACGATCTGGTGCTCCGGACGGCAGCAGTCAGCGGCCTGGGAAACACCAGGGATCTTCTGGAGCGGATCGACCGGGGAGAGGTCCATTACGACTTCGTGGAGGTCATGGCCTGCCCTGGAGGCTGTGTGGGCGGAGGCGGACAGCCCATCCACGATGGGAAGGAGCTGGCCTTTGAACGGGGAAGGCAGCTTTATTATCTGGACGCCGGCGCCAGACTCCGGTATTCCCATGAAAATCCGGACGTGAAGGCTATGTACGAGGAATTTTTTGAAAAGCCCAATTCCCATAAAGCCCATCTGCTGCTGCATACGGAGCACAGGAAATAGGGCGGGGGAGTTTTCTGGCGGACATGAATGGTCCGGGAAAGGAGTCCATGAAACGGAAATATAAGATCGCAATGGTCCAGATGGACACCCAGAACAATAAGGAAAAGAATCTTGAGGACGCCTGTGCCTGGATCGATGAGGCGGCGGCTTCGGGGGCGGAGCTGGTGTGCTTTCCCGAGGTCATGAACCTGATCGGGAAAAACACAGGTCCCGGCGGAGGAAGGGAGCCGATCCCTGGATATTCCACCGGGCGGCTCATGGAAAAGGCGGCGGAGCATGGGATCTATATCCATGGCGGCAGCATTACGGAGGAGATCCCGGGAGAAAAACGGGCCTGCAACACCAGCGTGCTCATAGGCCCCGACGGCGGGATCCTGGCCAGATACAGGAAGCTCCATACCTTTGACATCACCCTGGCCGACGGCCGGCCGTTCCGGGAATCGGACCGGATCCGCCCTGGAGACACAGTGGTGACGGCGGAAACAGAGCTGGGGTGCTTCGGAATGTCCATCTGCTACGATGTGCGGTTTCCGGAGCTGTACCGTCTGCTGGCCATAAAAGGAGCTAAAGTGTTTTTTGTTCCGGTGAGCTTCACAAAGGAGACCGGGGAGGAGCATCTGGAGCTTCTCCTCAGGGCCAGGGCCGTGGAAAACGGCTGCTATGTGATCGCGGCAGCCCAGACCGGGGTGAAGCCGGCCTACACGGCCTATGGGAACAGTATGCTCATCGATCCCTGGGGAAAGGTTCTGGTACGGGCCGGATCGGAGACAGGGGTCTTTTATGGGGAGATCGATCTGGATCATGCCGATGCGGTCCGCCGCCGGATGCCGTCCCTGGAAAGCCGGAGGACGGACGTGTACCAGGTGGAGGAAAAAAGGAAGTAAAAAATTTGCAGTTCCATCTTGACAGTTCCAGGAATCTTTTGTATAGTGGAACCATCATATGACTGACGGAAGTGGAAGAAACCACATGAAGTATGATCTTGCTGAGCCGACCGTCTGGGCAATCTGCCCGGATGGACGGCTCTTTTTTGCTTTGCAGGAAGGCGTGAACGGGGCCCAGGGCAGATCTGGAACTGAGAGGAGTTTCATCTGGTTTTGCTGAGAAGGAGGAGATCGTATGGCCATGGGACGGATCCATTCCTGGGAATCCATGGGGCTTGTGGACGGACCCGGGATCCGCACGGTGATTTTTTTACAGGGCTGCCGCCTGCGGTGCCGGTATTGCCATAATCCGGATACGTGGGAGCTCTGCGGAGGGGGGACCCTGGAATCTCCGGAGGAGACTGTAAACCGGCTGATGCGGTTTAAACCCTATTACGGGGCCGACGGAGGCGTTACGTTTTCCGGAGGGGAGCCGCTGTTACAGAAGGAATTTCTGACAGAGGCCCTTGCCCTGTGTAAAAGCCGTGGGATCCATACCTGCCTGGATACGGCGGGAGTGGGCTGCGGCGGTTATGGGGAGATCCTCAAAAATACGGATCTGGTGCTTCTGGATGTGAAGCATTATACGCCAGAAGGGTATCAGGCTGTCACCAGCCGGTCCATGGATGCCTATGAGGAATTTTTGGACGCGGTCCAGTCCATGGAGGTTCCCTTGTGGCTCCGCCATGTGGTGGTTCCCGGCCTTACGGACGGAGAGGACCATCTGGCGGGTCTGGCAGAGTATGTAAAGGGAATACGGAATGTGAAGCGGGTGGAGCTGCTTCCATATCATGTTCTGGGGGTGCCCAAATACCGCGCCATGGGAATCCCATATCCTCTGGAGGGCGTGCCGCCCATGGAGAGCGGAGCTCTTGTCAAATGGCAGGAGCGTATGAACTGCGGGCTGAAAAATGGCTGAGGGTCTGAGGAGCATCGGAGATCAGATGGAAGAGAATGGGATCACAAAACGTGATCTGTGACAGGGTGAAAGGAGATCAATATGAGTATCGATATAAACTGTACAGCATGGAGAGGCTTTAAGACCGGCGAGTGGCGCCATGTGGTCAACGTAAGGAACTTTATCCAGAAAAACTATACGCCCTATGCAGGCGGAGATGGATTTCTGGAGGGGACCACGGAAAAGACGAAAAAAGTATGGGAAAAGGCTCACGGCCTGATCCTGGAGGAGGTAAAAAAGGGCATTGTGGACGTGGATACCACAGTGGTGTCTGGCATCGACAACTTTGCTCCCGGATATATTGATAAAGACAATGAAGTGATCGTCGGGCTCCAGACCGACGCGCCATTAAAGCGCATCGTCAATCCCTTCGGCGGCATGCGGATGGCCAAGAGCGCCCTGGAGCAGTACGGCTACCAGCTGGATCCGGACGTGGAAAAGCACTTTAATCTATACAGAAAGACCCATAACGACGGCGTATTCGACGCATACCCGGAGCGGATCCGTGTGGCCCGGAGCGCAGGACTTCTGACAGGACTTCCCGACGCCTATGGCCGCGGCCGGATCGTTGGCGACTACCGCCGTGTCCCCCTTTACGGCACAGATTTCCTCATTGAGTCCAAAAAGGCAGACCTGAAGCTTTTAGACGGGCCCATGACCGACGAGAGGATCCGTCTCAGAGAGGATGTGAGCGAGCAGATCCGCGCCTTAAAGAAGATGGCGGACATGGCTGCGAAGTACGGCTGCGATATCACAAAGCCTGCGGAAAATGCCCATGAAGCCGTTCAGAACCTGTATATGGCCTATCTTGCCGGGATCAAGGAAAACAATGGGGCAGCCACCAGCCTGGGCCGGACCGCCACCTTCCTGGATATTTATATCCAGAGAGACATGGAGGCGGGGATCCTTACAGAGGCTGGAGCCCAGGAGCTCATCGACCAGTTTATCATCAAGCTCCGTCTGGTGCGCCATCTGAGGACGCCGGAGTACAACGAGCTGTTCGGCGGAGATCCCACCTGGGTGACCGAAAGCCTTGGAGGAATGGGCGTGGACGGCCGGACGCTGGTGACGAAGAACACCTTCCGCTATCTCCATACACTGACCAACCTGGGAACCGCCCCGGAGCCCAACCTGACCGTGCTCTGGAGCCAGAACCTGCCGGAGGCCTTTAAGGATTACTGCGCGAGGATGAGCATTGATACAGACTCCATCCAGTACGAGAACGATGATCTGATGCGGCCCATGTACGGCGACGATTACTGCATCGCCTGCTGCGTATCGGCCATGGCTGTTGGAAAGCAGATGCAGTTCTTCGGCGCCAGGGCCAACCTGGCCAAGAGCCTGCTTTACGCCATCAACGGCGGCGTGGACGAGTTAAAGGGACTCCAGGTGATCCCCGGACTGGAAAAGAATACAGAAGAGGTCCTGGACTACTCCCATGTGCTGGCGGACTATAAGAAGACCCTGGCCTATGTGGCGGAGCTTTATGTGGACACCATCAACATCATCCACTTCATGCATGATAAATATGCCTATGAGGCCAGCCAGATGGCCCTTCACGATACATGGGTGGAGCGCCTGGCAGCCTTCGGTGTTTCCGGCCTTTCCGTGGCTGTGGACTCTTTATCAGCCATTAAATTCGCAAAGGTGACGCCCGTAAGGGATGAGAACGGAGTGGCCGTGGACTTTAAGGTGGAGGGAGAGTTCCCCAAATACGGAAACGATGACGACCGGGTGGACGACATCGCCGTGGAGCTGGTGTCCTTCTTCTCCGCAGAGCTTAAAAAGCACGCCCTGTACCGGGATGCGATCCATACGCTGTCAGCTCTTACCATCACCAGCAACGTGATGTACGGTAAGAAAACGGGAACGACGCCCGACGGAAGAAAGGCCGGAGAGCCCTTCGCCCCGGGGGCAAATCCCATGCACGGAAGGGACAGCCACGGCGCGCTGGCATCCTTAAACTCTGTGGCTAAGATCCCCTACCGGGCCGTATGCCAGGACGGAGTTTCCAACACCTTCTCCATTACGCCCACGGCTCTTGGAAAATCGGAGGAGGAGCGGATGAAGAACCTGGTGATGATCTTAAACGGATACTTTATCCAGGGAGCCCATCACTTAAACGTCAACGTCATGAACCGGGAGCTCCTCATCGACGCCATGGAGCATCCGGAAAAATATCCGACTCTGACCATCCGTGTTTCCGGCTACGCCGTGAACTTCAGCCGTCTCAGCAGAGAGCAGCAGCTGGAGGTCATCAAGCGGACGTTCCACGAGAGCATGTAAAAACAGAAAGCCCCTGTTTCCTGGGAATCCCGGGAGGCAGGGGTTTTTTTACGGGACGGAACAGGGCGTTTCCTGCCGGATGGAGGAGAGTGCCGGGGCGCTGGTAAGATACAGCCCCGGCATATGTTCTTATGGGGCGTGCGGTTTTGTTTTACAGGCCCCCTGTCTCCGATCCTTCTTCTTTCTCTGGTTCTCGGCTGCCGGGATGTTTTAAGGGATCGTGGAGGCCGGCTGCGCCGTATAGGCGACCGTGATCATCGTGATATAATCGTCAAGCTCCCGCAGAGCCATTTCGTTGAGCCCTTCCTCATAGGCGAAGCCGGTCAGTGTGAGCTCATGTTCCTGGGCAAAGGACAGGAGACGGTCATAAACGTCCTTCAGCCGGTCCCAGCTTCCCACGCTGAACGCCCGCAGATATTCTCCCGCAGGCAGCACTGCATCATACTGTCCTGCATCATTTCTGCCATAAGAAAAGAAGCAGTCATAATCATTGAAATTTCCGGAAGAAATATTCTGGATGGAGATCCGGCTGCCGAAGTTGTCGTACAGACCGAAGATGGTTTTCAGACGGAGAGAAAAATCGGCGGCTACGGAAAAATCATGCTCATCGTAAGCCCCGGTGATGGGCGCAGAGAGCAGAATGTGCCGTTTAGGCAGATGGATCCGCTCGATCTTTCCATGGCTGGCCGAAAGCCCCAGCGCCAGCTTTTCCTGCTTCTGCTGCAAAAAGGCCTTTACCTCCAGAAGCTGGCAGACGGACCGGTCGATGAGCTCCTGCTTTTCCCTGATGATCTGGGTAAAGGAAGCGTCAGACGGGTGGTCTGTGTAAGTCCGGATCTCTTCGATGGAGAGTCCCAGGCGCCGGAAGATCAGGATCATTTCCAGCTGCACCGCCTGGAAGCGGCTGTAATAGTGATATCCGTTTTCATCGATCATTTCCGGGCGGAACAGGCCGATATCATTGTAATAATGCAGAGTCCTTTTGTTGATCCCGTTCATTTTTGCAAATTCCCCGGAGGTAAGAAAATATTTCTTATTTTTCATACGAATCTCCCCTTGACTGTACAGCTACTGTATATATTATGATACACTGCGTAAGAAAAATATGCAAGATTCTGGAGGAAAAAATGAGATTTGCAGAAATAGAAGCCAGTCAGTGGAAGGAAGTAAAAAGTATTTATATGGAAGCCTTCCCCAAAAGAGAGAGAAAGCCGTTGTTTGTCCTGAAGCATTCTGTGAAGCGGGGAAAGGCCAGGGTCTTTACAGCATCCGATGAAAATGGACTGCTGGGTTTTACTGTTGCCATTCCGTATCAGAATATGGTCATGGTGGATTATCTGGCCGTATCCGGAAAGATCCGGAGCAAAGGGACCGGAAGCTTCATCATGCAGGAGATATGCCAGTATTTTTCAGATAAGAAGGTGGTCCTTCTGATCGAGCAGCTGGACGAGGGAGCGGAGAACCAGGAGCAGAGGATCGCCAGAAGACGGTTCTATCTGAAAAACGGATTCACCTCTGCGGATATTTTTGTGGAGGGAGCCGGAGGGGATATGGAGATCCTGAATTTTGGAGGGAAGGTATCTCCGGAGGATTATATGCGCCTTCAGAAGTATGCCCTGGGAAGATTTTTGTTCAGTCTGTCGGGAATGCGGATCGTGGAACCGGCAAGGGCGTAAGAAAGCCGCCGGTCCGCGGTCATAACAGCTCCATGGGTTTCATATGATGTACAAAACGTTCCCAGGGGAAGACCCATGAAGGAATATATCGAAGAACGGGCGGTCCAGATCGCCAATTACATCATAGACGAGAATGCTACGGTGCGCCAGACGGCGAAAAAGTTTGGGATATCGAAGAGTACGGTACATAAAGATGTCACCGACCGCCTCACCCACATCAATCCCGCCCTGGCGGCCCAGGCCCGGGTGGTTCTGGACATCAACAAGGCGGAGCGCCATATCCGCGGCGGACTGGCCACCAAGGAGAAATATGAGCACCGGCTGCAGGCCTGCAGCCGGGAAAACAGATGACCCGGATGGCGGGAACGGAAAAAGCTGTCTCCGGCAGGCCATCCAGGTACTTGACAAACCACTGAAAATCCTTTAAAATCAGTGGACATAAGACCTATATGAAAAAGCAGTGAAGGGAAAAAGTAAACGGAATGCGGCATCCCAGAGAGAAGGCGGCGGTGGGAGCCTTTATGTACGCGTCGTTGAAACCGGTCCCGGAGCTTTATGCGGGCAGGAAACCGGACGGAGGAGTAAGCGGATGTCCCCGTTCCTGTGAAGCATAACGTATTTCCGGCGTTAGCGGAAAAAGAGAGAGTTTCCGGCAGGCCCGGGAACTAAATTGGGTGGTAACGCCGGCTGTCGGTCCCTTTATGGGGCTGGCAGCTTTTTTGTTTTAGCCGGCCCGCTTTATGGGAACCGACGGCCGCCCGGACAGCACAGAATATAAAGGAGGATCATCATGGCAAAGGAAAAGAAGATGGTGGAAGCGATCACTTCCATGGAAGAAGATTTCGCCCAGTGGTATACGGATGTGGTAAAAAAGGCGGAGCTGTGCGATTATGCCAGCGTAAAGGGCTGCATGGTCATTAAGCCCGACGGCTACGCCCTGTGGGAAAATATCCAGAATGAGCTGGATAAGAGATTTAAGGAGACCGGCGTAAAGAATGTATATATGCCCTTATTTATCCCGGAGAGCCTGCTTCAGAAGGAAAAGGATCATGTGGAGGGCTTTGCACCGGAGGTTGCCTGGGTGACCCACGGCGGCCTGGAGCCTTTACAGGAGCGTCTCTGTGTAAGACCCACATCTGAGACCTTATTCTGCGATTTTTATGCAGGGGATATCCACTCCTACCGGGATCTTCCCAAGGTATACAACCAGTGGTGCTCCGTTGTGAGATGGGAGAAGACCACAAGACCCTTCCTCCGCTCCAGAGAGTTTTTATGGCAGGAGGGCCACACTGCCCACGCCACAGCCGAGGAAGCGGAAGAGCGCACCATCCAGATGTTAAATTTATACGCAGATTTCTGCGAGGACTTCCTGGCGATCCCGGTGGTCCGCGGCCAGAAGACGGATAAGGAGAAATTTGCCGGTGCAGAGGCCACTTATACCATCGAGGCGCTGATGCATGACGGAAAGGCGCTCCAGTCTGGTACCAGCCATAACTTTGGTGACGGCTTTGCCAAGGCCTTCGGCATCCAGTATTCCGATAAGGACAACCAGTTAAAATATGTGCACCAGACTTCCTGGGGCATGACCACCCGTATGATCGGCGCCATCATCATGGTACACGGCGACAACGAGGGACTTGTGCTTCCGCCGAAGGTGGCGCCTACTCAGGTGGTGATCGTTCCGATCCGCCAGAATCTGGAGGGCGTAATGGAAAAAACGCTGGAAGTGAAGGACATGCTCTCCAATTTCCGCGTGAAGGTGGATGATTCTGACAAGAGCCCGGGCTGGAAGTTCTCCGAGTCCGAAATGCGCGGGATCCCGGTGCGTGTGGAGTTAGGACCCAAGGACATTGAGGCTGGCCAGGCCGTTCTGGTGCGCCGTGATACCCATGAGAAGATCACAGTGGCCATCGACGAGATCCCCGCAAAGGTGGGCGAGCTTTTAGAGACCATCCAGCACGATATGTTTGAGCGGGCAAAGGCCCACAGGGACGCCCACACTTACGACGCCCACAGCCTGGAGGAGATGAAGGACATTGCCGACAACAAGCCGGGCTTTATTCGGGCTATGTGGTGCGGCTGCCAGGAATGCGAGGATAAATTAAAGGAAGAAGTGGGCGTGACTTCCCGCTGCATGCCATTTAAGCAGGAAAAGCTGGCTGATACCTGTGTATACTGTGGAAAGCCGGCCACAAAGATGGTGTACTGGGGCAAGGCATACTAATATATGAAAGAAAACAGACGGTCCGTAAAGGACCTGGCCTATGGAGGGCTGTTTACGGCGCTGATCGCGGCCGGGGCGTTTCTTAAGATCACGATCCCGGTCCAGCCGGTGCCCATGCACTTTACCCTTCAGTTCTTTTTCGTGCTGCTGGCGGGGCTTCTCCTCGGCTCAAAGGGCGCGCTGTTCAGCGTATGCACATATCTGGCGGTGGGACTCCTGGGTATTCCGGTGTTTGCTTCCGGCGGCGGCCTTTCCTATCTGCTGAAGCCTACCTTTGGGTTTCTGATGGGGTTTGCTGCCGCTGGATATCTGACAGGGCGGATCCATGAGCTGCACCGCCAGAACTCTTTTGGCTGGCTTCTGTTTTCGGCGGTCTGGGGGCTGATTGCGGATTATGCCTGCGGCATGGTCTGGTTTTATGTGTGCAGCAATTATGTGCTCCAGGCGGCTGTCAGCTGGAAGCTGGTGTTCATCAACTGCTTCCTGCTGACTGTGGGCGAGGACTTTGTGCTCTGTGTGCTGGCGGCTGCGCTGGCCAAAAGACTGATGCCTGTGTTTTCTGATATGCGGGGCTGACAGACTGTGCAGCCAGGAAAGGCGGAGGACCATGAATCGGGATGTAAGGATAGAAATGCCCTATGAGGCAGAATGGATCATAAAAAAAATACGGGAACGGGGCTTCGAGGCCTTTGCCGTAGGCGGCTGCGTCCGGGATACTCTTCTGGGCCGGACTCCTGGAGACTGGGATATCACCACCTCCGCAAAGCCGGAAGAGGTGAAGGAGATCTTCGGGAAGACTGTGGATACAGGGCTGCAGCACGGGACGGTCACCATCATTAAAAACCGCAAGGGCTATGAGGTGACCACCTACCGCATCGACGGAGAGTACCGGGACGGTCGTCACCCGGATTCTGTGGAATTCACATCCAGCCTTCTGGAGGATCTGAAACGCCGGGACTTTACCATCAATGCCATGGCGTACAGCCATGAGACCGGGATCGTGGATGCCTTTGACGGCATGGGGGATCTGGAGAAAAAGGTGATCCGGTGCGTGGGCTGTCCCCGGGACCGGTTCACAGAGGACGCTTTGCGGATCCTCCGGGCCATCCGGTTCGCAGCCCAGCTGGGATTTTCCATCGAAGGGGAGACGTATGGAGCCATCCGGGAGATCGCACTGAACCTTAAAAATGTCAGCAAGGAGCGGATCCAGGTGGAGCTTACCAAGCTGCTGACCTCCGCCCATCCGGAAAAGATCGCCATGGTGGAGGACACGGGGATCAGTCCCTATGTGACCGGAGATTTCCCCCTGGTATTCCAGACCGAGCGGGAGAGGATGGCCGGAGGGACATCCGGGCCGGAGCCCTTTTCCTGCCTGGCTCTCCTTCCGCCGGAGAAATCCATGCGCTGGGCCGGATTCCTGCGCCATATGAAGCCGGACATGGTGCGCCGGATCCTGAAGGGCCTTAAGCTGGACAACGAGACTGTGGATAACGGAAAGGCTATGGCAGGGGCTGCCCAGGCGCCTCTGGGGCCGGAAAAGCCAGGGATCCGGAGATTCTTAAGCCGGATGACGCCGTACCAGTTTGACGGCTGCCTGCGGCTTAAGGCGTTGGATAAAGATCCCCAGACAGAAGAGATCCGCAGGCTTTGGGAGGAGATCGAAAAAGACGGGGACTGCGTATCCTTAAAGGAGCTGGCTGTGGGAGGCGGCGACCTGCTGGCAGCCGGTATGGAGGGAAAGGAGATCGGAGAGACACTCAGGCGTCTGCTGGAACTGGTGCTGGAGGACCCGTCCTTAAACCGGAGAGAGCTTCTGCTGGAAAAGCTCCGGGGCTGAGCGGGAAGGTCTGCGTTTCCGGACTGGAGGGATCCCAGAAAAAATTTCATCTGTGAGCGAAACCATGGGCTGGCCAAAATGTCCTCATATTCTGGCCGGCCCTTTCATATTCTGGAAGTAGTTCAGAAGGGATATGGAGGGGATCAGGATGAATGACTGGAATACAGAGGTGGCCGGACAGTATGAGTTAAACGTGGAGTCCATGCGGAAGGGCCGCGGAGCCTGGATCTTTGAGACGGACCGGGGGTTAAAGCTTCTGAAGGAATACAGAGGCAGCGTAAAGCGCCTGGAGTTTGAGGAACTGGTGCTGGGGGCCGTGGCCGGAGCCGGAAGCCTCAGGGTGGACCAGTATGTGAGGAATAAAGAGGGAGAGCTTTTATCCACTGCCTCCGACGGAATCAGATACGTGGTGAAGGACTGGTTTTCTGACCGGGAATGCGATCTGAAGGATACGGGAGAGATCCTTTCTGCGGTGCGCCAGATCGCCGTACTCCATAAGCTTTTGAGAAAGGTGGAGCCCAGGGAGGAGTGGAACATGAAGTCCATGGTGTCCCCGCCTCTTTTTATGGCCATGGAAAAGCATAACAGGGAGCTTAAGAAGGCCAGGGCCTTTATCCGGGGAAAACAGCAGAAAAACGAGTTTGAGCTCTGCGTCATTGCCAGCTTTGAGCCCTTTTACCAGCAGGCCGTTCTGGCGGCGGAGGGGATGAAAAAGCTGTATCCCGGGGACGAAAAGGGATGGACGGAGCGGTATTCCATCTGCCACGGGGAGCTGAACCAGCACCATATTCTCATGGGACGGGATTATGTGGCCGTCACCGGGTTCGGACGGATGCATCTGGGGCTCCAGGTGGAGGATCTTTATTATTTCATGCGGAAGGTCATGGAGAAGCACAACTGGGACTGCGGGCTGGGAAATGGGATGCTGGAGGCATATGAGCGGGTGCTTCCCATGAGCCGGATGGAGCGGGAGTGCTTGTATTTCATGTTCCTGTATCCGGAGAAATACTGGAAGCAGATCAACTTCTATTATAATGCCAATAAAGCATGGATCCCGGCCAGGAATACGGAAAAGATCGAAAGCCTGAAGGCCCAGGAAAAGAACCGGAAACGGTTTGTGGACGGCATTATTTAATGCTTTCTTTTTTCAGATAAATGAAGTATAATGGCACCATGAGACAACTTTGGTTCTGCGGACAAAAAGAAAGATTGAGGGAGTGAAAAAGCACATGAAAGATTACATGAAGATCTATGAACAGTGGCTTGCGGACCCGTATTTCGACGAGGATACGAAAAATGAGCTGAGGGCCATTGCAGACGATGAAAATGAGATCAAAGAGCGGTTCTATATGGATCTGGAGTTCGGTACCGCGGGCCTGCGCGGCATCATCGGCGCGGGCATCAACCGTATGAATATTTATACAGTCCGCCGGGCGACCCAGGGCCTTGCCAATTATATAAAAAAACAGGGTGGAGAGGAAAAGGGCGTTGCCATTGCCTTTGATTCCAGGAGAATGTCCCCGGAGTTTGCCATGGAGGCAGCCATGACCCTGGCGGCCAACGGGATCAAGGCCTACAAGTTTGAATCCCTGCGCCCCACGCCGGAGCTTTCCTTTGCGGTCCGTGAACTGGGCTGCATCGCCGGCATCAATATCACTGCCAGCCACAATCCGCCGGAATACAACGGCTATAAGGTATACTGGGAGGACGGCGCCCAGTTCACCCCGCCCCATGATAAGGGCGTGCTGGAGGAGGTCCTGGCCATCGAGGATCTTTCCACAGTAAAGACCACCTCGGAGGAGGAGGCCTTAAGATCCGGAAAATTCCAGGTGATCGGCAAAGAGATCGACGATAAATATATTGAGAACGTAAAGGCCCAGGTGGTGAACCAGGACGCCATTGACCGGATGCAGAAGGACATCACCATTATCTACACTCCGCTCCACGGCACCGGAAATATTCCGGCCAGACGGGTCATGAAGGAGTTGGGCTTTGAAAATGTATACGTGGTTCCGGAGCAGGAGCTGCCCGATGGAAACTTCCCCACGGTCAGCTATCCCAACCCGGAGGCGGAGGAGGCCTTTGCCCTGGGCTTAAAGCTGGCGAAGGAGAAGAACGCCGATCTGGTCCTGGCCACTGATCCCGACGCGGACCGTCTGGGCGTTTACGTAAAGGATGCAAAGACCGGGGAATACCATCCTCTGACCGGAAACATGTCCGGTTCCCTGTTATGTGATTATGTGCTGGGCCAGAAGCAGGCCAAGGGCCAGATCCCGGCGGACGGACAGGTCATCAAATCCATCGTGACCACCAACCTGGTGAACGCCGTGGCTGAGCATTACGGCTGTGAGCTGGTGGAGGTGCTCACAGGCTTTAAGTATATCGGCCAGCAGATCTTAAAGGAGGAGCAGACAGGAAAAGGCACCTATATGTTCGGCATGGAAGAAAGCTATGGCTGCCTGATCGGTACCTATGCCCGGGATAAGGACGCTATCTCCGCTACCGCCGCACTCTGCGAGGCTGCCGCTTATTATAAAGAAAAGGGAATGACCTTATGGGATGCCATGGTGGCCATGTATGAGAAGTACGGCTACTATAAGGACACCGTAAAATCCATCGGCTTAAAGGGCATCGAGGGTCTGGCAAAGATCCAGGAGATCATGGAAAACTTCCGCCAGGAGCCGCCTAAGACCCTGGGAGACTATACAGTAACTGCGGCCCGGGATTATAAGGCCGGGACCATTATGGACATGGCTTCGGGCGCTGTCCGCCCCACAGGCCTTCCCTCTGCCAACGTGCTCTACTATGAGATGAACGACGGCGCATGGCTTTGTGTCCGCCCGTCCGGTACAGAGCCTAAGATCAAGTTTTACTATGGAGTGAAGGGAGCCTCCATGGAGGACGCAGACGCAAGATCCGAAAAGATGGGAGCAGAGCTGACAGAGCTTGTAAATAAGATGCTGTAAAAAGCGAACCGAAGGGGCTGCCGCAGAAGGGAAGCTGAGAACCAGCTTTTTTGCGGCAGCCCTGCGGTTTAATCCTCTTCCTCCAGCCGCTGGATTTCTTCCATGCTTTTTTGGGCCTCGGGCATCTGGCGGATATAATCAGAATTCTGCCCATAGCACTGTTCCAGGAAGGTAATGTATGCCCTGGCAGCCTTGGGAAGCTCCTTTCCTTTGGGGAAGATATAGCTGCAGATATAATTGGAACGCCCTTTTTCTGCGGACAGGATGCTGTCCGGCAGCGGAATGGACACGATATGATAATTTTTCTCCTGGTCCAGGATCGGCAGGATCCCGACGCCGAGATAGTCGGTGCGCAGGAGCAGCGTATGGAGGGCGGAACGGCTCTCCACATAGACGATCTGCCGGATCTGGTTCCAGTTGATGAAATTCAGATCCATATTGTTGTAGACGCTCTCCAGGGCCCGGGCATTTCCCGCCTCCACCGGATACAGGGCAAAATTGTACTGGCAGATCTTTTCCATGGTCAGAGAATCCTTTTCCTTTAAGATCGGGTGGTCCTCCCGGCAGAAGAGCTGGGCCCGGGAGGAGAAGAGAAAATGCTCCTCCAGGTGGCGGAAGGACAAAAGCTCTTCGATCTGGCTGCGGGTGTGGGCCAGATACATAAGAACTCCCACATCAGCCCGGTTGGAATAGACATCTCCGATGACGATGCGGGGGGAGCTTTCTCTGTATGAGAACCGGAGCGGTATGTCCGGAATGGATTTCACCATGCGGATAAACGCGTCGTTGGGGTGGGAGCAGGTACAGGCCGAGACTCTCAGACGGTAATGGTCGGCCCGTTCCCGGAAGATCCTTTGAAAGTTGCCGGCATCGTCTAACAGGTCCCTGGCCATATCCAGGAACAGCCGTCCGCTGTCTGTGGGGGTGATACCGGTCTTTTCACGGGTAAAGACTGTGATCCCATATTCCGACTCCACCTCCTTAAGGATCCGGCTTAAGTAGGGCTGGGTGACGAAAAGGCGTCTGGCTGCCTTGGAAATAGAACCGCAGTTTTCAATTTCAATCAGGTATTCCAGATGCTGTAGATTCATGAAATTCCTCCATCCATAATGAAATAGTTATGTCGTAATGAAAATGGGGTATTTGTCAAAATTCACCGATTTTCATATAATCAGTGTATGACTGTTTGGGATATCTGTCAACCCAAATGGATCGGTCCGTATCCATCTTTCCGGAACGGGAAATTTTAGGAGGAAAAAAGTATGACACATCTGAAACTGGCCAACAGCCCGTTAATGGCGGTCCTTTGCGGGCTCACGATCCTGATCGTTCTGCTGCAGCCCGTGATCTTCATGGCAGCCGCTTTTAAACGCGGAAAAGAGCTGAACATGACCAAAGAGGAAATGAAGGAGGCTGCGCGGAGCAGCGCCATCTTTTCCATCATTCCGTCACTCCCCATTATCGTGAGCTATCTGCTGCTGGTACCGGCCCTTGGGCGGTATTTCCCTTGGCTTCGCTTAAGCGTCGTAGGCTCCGCTGTCTACGAGACTATGGTGGCCAATATGGCGGCAGAGGCCTTCGGCCTGGAATCCATCACCGCAGGAGAGATCCCGGTGGACGTATTTGTATTCATCCTCTTTGTGGTCACCATCGGTATCCTTGGAGGAAACATCTTCAACGTATTCTTCTTAAAGAGCTATGACAAAAAGGTGGAATCCTTAAAGAGCGGCAACGCAGCTCTGGTTCCCGTTATTACCACGGCCATGTTCCTGGGAATGTACGGCACCATGGCGGCCCCCCATCTGACAAACTTTTCCAGCCTTCCGGCGGTCGCTGCGATCCTGGTGGCCGGAGTCACGGCCATCGGTGTCAATAAGCTGGCTGCCGGCCGCAAAAAGCTGAAGGAGTTCGCATTCCCCTTAAGCATGCTGGTGGGAATGTTCGCATCCTGTATTGTCAATGCAATGATCGTTTAGGAGGAAGAGAAGATGAAAGAAAGAAGTTTTCACGACCGGATCCATACCATCGGCAGACTCACGGTGATCTGTGCCCTGGTAAGCTTCATGGCCGTTCCCTTTGTGCTGGCCATGGTCAACCATATCCCCATGAATATTCCGCAGATCTTACAGAATGCGTTTCCGATCCTTCTGACCTTCAGTATCAGCGGGATCTGTGAGAACCTGTCCTTTATGCCCATCATCGGCAGCGGCGCTCTTTATATGGCCTGTGTGACCGGCAATGTGAGCAATATGAAGGTTCCGGCGGCTGTCAACGCCATGGAGGTGGCCGGTCACGCGCCGGGCAGTGAAAAGGCTGACGTGGTGGCTATGATCGCCGTAGCTGCCTCTACATTTGTGACCACGGCTATCGTATTTTTAGGAATGCTGTTCCTGGCTCCGATTTTTGCGCCGGTGTACAACAATCCGTTTTTACAGCCCGCATTCCAGAACATGGTGCCTGCCCTCATCGGCGCCCTGTTATTCCCATATATCTTAAAGGCGCCGAAGCAGGCCATCGTACCCATTATCCTGCCGGTGATCCTGATCTTTGTGGTGGGAAGGAGCTTTTTCTCCAGCAACCAGAGCTACATTATGGTGGGAGTGATCGTACTTTCAGCGCTGTATTCCTACGGGCTGTTTAAGAAAAAGATCATTGGATAAAGAAACTGGACAAGGAAGAAACGGAAAGGAGCATCATTATGAACAGGAAAGAGTTTGTGTTAAATGCCGTCAGCCGGAAGCAGGATCTGGTGGTGGAGGTCAGCGACCGGATCTTTGATTTTGCGGAGACAGGCTTCCATGAGTTCGAAACGGCAAAGCTGTACCAGCAGGTCCTGGAGAAGGAGGGCTTTGCAGTGGAGATGGGCATTGCCGGAATGCCCACGGCCTTTAAGGCCACCTACGGAAACGGAAAGCCGGTGGTGGGCTTTCTGGCCGAGTACGACGCGCTTCCGGAGCTTTCCCAGGTGGGCGGCTGCACAGAGAGAAAGCCAGTCTGCGGGGAAAATCCCGACGGCCATGGCTGCGGCCACAACCTTTTAGGCGCGGGGACCCTGGCTGCAGCCCTGGCAGTGAAGGCATACCTGGAGGAGAATCCGGGGAAGGGGACCGTGATCCTTTTTGGATGTCCCAGTGAGGAAAAGGGAAACGGAAAGACCATCATGGCCAGAGACGGGATCTTTGAAGGCGTGGATGCGGCCCTGACCTGGCATCCGGATACGGCCAATGCCGTATGGACCACCTCCTCCCTGGCCAATGTGAGCGTGTTCTTTAATTTCAAGGGCGTTACTTCCCACGCTGCCGCTGCGCCGGAGCTGGGCCGCTCTGCTCTGGATGCCGCCGAGCTCATGAGCGTGGGCGTCAACTACTTAAGAGAGCACATTATCTCCGACGCCAGGATCCACTACGCGTACCGGGATGTGGGAGGCATTGCCCCCAATGTGGTACAGGGCCACAGCCGGGTCCACTACTTTATCCGCGCTCCCAAGTCCTGGCAGGTTCAGGAGATCTATAAGCGGGTCATCGATGTGGCCGAGGGAGCTGCAAAGATGACCGGAACGGAAATGACCTATGAGCTTTACGCGGGACTTTCTGATTTTATCCCCAACCATGTCCTTTCGGAGGTGCTTTACGAGGCCCTGGAAGAGGTTGGGGGACCAGAGTTTGATGAGGCCGATTTTGCCCTGGCGAAAAGGTTCTTTACAGAAACGGCCACAGCCGATGAGCTGGAGGCCAAAAAGGCGGCTGTGAAGAAGAAATATGGCCAGGAGGCGGAGGCCTTTATGGAGCGGCCGCTGAATACAAGGATCGAGCCGCTGGTATGGGCAGGCAGGGTGCTGCCTGGCTCCACCGATGTGGGGGATGCCAGCTATGTGATGCCTACGGCCCAGCTGACCACGGCCACGGCCACCTTCGGAACAGCGGCTCATACCTGGCAGATGACGGCCCATGGAAATACGGAGATCGCCCACAAAGCCATGCTGACGGCCGGGAAGGCCATGGCACTGGCCGGGATCATGCTCTTTGAGGATCCGGAACTGGTAAAGAGAGCCAGGGAAGAGTGGCTTGGAGAGACTGGCGGCGTCTATGAATGCCCGATCCCCGACGGCGTGGGACCGAGACTGAACGAATAAACCCTGCGGGCAGAAAGCCGGCAGGAAAATAGAGGTGAAAACATGCAGAAAATACTTGAAAATGCATTGGAGATCGGACGGAAATATATTCCGGAGGGGGAGTGCGCCTCCTATATCCCGGAGCTGGCCAAAGCAGATAAAAACCATCTGGGCGTCTGCATCCGGACCAGGGGAATGGAAACGTTTTCCGCCGGAGACACGAAGGAGCGGTTTACGATCCAGAGTATCTCCAAAGTGATTACCCTGATGGTGGCGCTCCAGCACTGTGGGTTCGATAAGGTGTTTGAGAAGATGAACATGGAGCCTTCGGGCGACGCGTTCAACTCTCTGGTAAAGCTGGATCTTACCAGCGATAAGCCTTTTAATCCCATGATCAATGCAGGAGCCATCACCACTGCCGGCTATCTGGTGCCCGACGTGAGCTTTGAGGATATGTTAAACTACGCCAGACGTCTCTGTCTGGACAAGGACATCATCATGGATGAAAAGGTATTCCGGTCTGAGATGGACCACTGCGCCAGGAACCGGGCCATCGCCTACCTGCTCCAGAGCAAGGGCATCCTGGAAAGCGATGTGGAAAAGAGCCTGGAGCTTTATACGCGGATGTGCTCCTTAAGCGTCACGGCAGAGAGCCTGGCCGGCCTGGGGCTGGTGCTGTCCAACGGAGGCAGGCATCCGGAGACAGGAGAACGGCTCATTGACAAATACGCTGTCCAGGTGGCCAAGACCATTATGCTGACCTGCGGCATGTACGACGGCTCCGGCGAGTTCGCCGTCCGGGTGGGGATCCCCTCCAAGAGCGGCGTCGGCGGCGGCATCCTGGCTGTGGTGGAAAAGCGCATGGGCATCGGCATCTATGGACCGGCCCTCAATGAAAAGGGCAACAGCATCGGCGGAAGCCACGTCCTGGAGTATCTTTCCAAGGAGCTGAACCTTCATATGTTCGCAGCCGAGCAGTGATCTCCGGCAGCGCTGCCGTTCACTGGCCTTTCAGTGAGCCGCGGCTTCCAGCGGCCGGGAAGCGGCCTGCTGGGACGGGAATCAAAAAACGCTTGACATATCATGACAGAATGAGTTATGATATTTCCAGTGTGAAGAGACATTATCGTTTTCATGCAAATGTATTTGTGACCACTTTCGCGCTCAGAAAGGCGGAAGTCAAGCCCACACGGACAGGCGGGTCAAACGCCGGCGCGGGAAACCGCATTATTGATTGAGTTAAAAGCTCAAATTTTATAAGCTGATCACTTTATAATCAACGCGCAGTGCGCACATCATCTTGTGAAACGGTCAATAAGAGCAGGAAACATATATTTGCGATTGAAGCATCGGAAACGATAACGGTCATTAAGAAACGGAAAACGGCACTGGACCGTACACGCCCGTTTCTCGGAATAGGAATCGTAAGGCAGATGATGGATTGCATCATCTGCCTTTTTTAACATAGGAAGCCTGCGGAAAAGGATCGTTTCCTGCATATGGGAAAATGGAAAGGGATTTGGGAATGGATAGAGAGAAACAGAAGAGAGCCCCCATTTATGAAGCACTGGAGGCGTTCAAGAAAAAGAGAGTGGTCCCCTTTGACGTGCCGGGCCACAAAAGAGGAAGAGGAAACCCGGAGCTGGTGCAGCTTCTGGGCGAAAAATGTGTGTCCCTGGATGTGAATTCCATGAAGCCGCTGGATAATCTGTGCCACCCGGTATCTGTGATCAAGGAGGCAGAGGAGCTGGCGGCAGAGGCCTTTGGCGCAGCCGGAGCCTATCTGATGGTAGGAGGCACCACGTCTGCGGTCCAGACCATGATCCTTTCCGTCTGCCGTGCAGGAGATAAGATCATCCTCCCCCGGAACGTCCATAAAAGCGTCATTAACGCCATGGTGCTCTGCGGAGCCGTCCCAGTCTATGTGAACCCGGATGTGAACCAGAAGCTGGGGATCTCCCTGGGGATGGAGGTGGACAAGGTCCGCCAGGCCATTGAGGACAATCCGGACGCTGTGGCCGTCTTTGTGAACAACCCCACCTACTATGGGATCTGCTCGGATATTAAGACCATCGTGGAACTGGCCCACGCCAGGGGAATGAAGGTCCTGGCTGACGAGGCCCACGGGACCCACCTGTACTTTGGAAAAAATCTTCCGGTGTCTGCCATGGAGGCCGGAGCGGATCTGGCGGCGGTGTCTATGCATAAATCCGGCGGAAGCCTGACCCAGAGCTCTCTGCTCCTGTTAAATAAAGGGGTCAACGCCGATTATGTGCGTCAGATCATCAACCTGACCCAGACCACCAGCGCCTCCTACCTGCTGCTATCCAGCCTGGATATTTCCAGACGGAACCTGGCCTTAAGGGGTGAGGAATCCTTTGGAAAGGTAGTGGATATGGCGGAGTACGCCAGGAGTGAGATCAACTCCATCGGCGGCTACTACGCTTATGGAAAGGAGCTGGTCAACGGCAACAGCGTATTTGACTACGACGTGACCAAGCTTTCCGTATATACAAGGGATATCGGCCTGGCGGGCATCGAGGTCTACGACCTTTTAAGGGACGAGTACGATATCCAGATCGAATTCGGAGATATCAGCAATATTCTGGCCTATATCTCCATCGGTGACAGGATCCAGGATATTGAACGTCTGGTGGGCGCTCTGGCGGATATTGAACGTTTGTATAAAAAAGACAGCACAGGCCTTTTATCAGGGGAATATATCTCCCCCAAGGTGGTCATGTCGCCCCAGAAGGCCTTTTATTCTGATAAGATCTCCCTTCCGGTGGAAAAATCCTCGGGAAGGGTCTGCGCAGAGTTCGTGATGTGCTATCCGCCGGGAATCCCGATCCTGGCCCCTGGCGAGATGATCACCGACGACATTGTGGAATATATCATGTATGCCAAGGAAAAGGGCTGCTCCATGCAGGGAACTGAGGATCCGGCTGTGGAGCATTTAATGGTCCTGGCAAATATTTAGAGCCGGTACGGCAATACTAAGGAGACTGGGAGGTGCAGAATGGAATTCTGGTTTTCAGAGCTGCATACGGGAAACGTAAAGCTTTCTGTCCGGATCGAAAAACAGCTTTTTTCCGGAGAAAGCGAATATCAGAGGATCGATGTGTTTGACTCCGAGGAGTTTGGAAAGTTTATTTCCTTGGACGGGGAGATCGTATTCTCTGAAAAAGATGAGTTTATTTATGATGAGATGGTGACCCATGTGCCCATGGCCGTCCATCCCCATGTGAAGAATGTGCTGATCATCGGCGGCGGCGACGGCGGCGTTGCCAAGGAGCTGTTACAGTATAAGTCCATCGAGAGCATCGACGTGGTGGAAACGGACCGGATGTTCGTGGACGTATGCCGGGAATATTTCCCGGAGGTGGCCTGCGCCCTGGATGATGAGAGGGTGAAGATCCATTATGACGACGGCCTGCGCTTCCTGAGAAATAAAAAGGGGATCTATGACCTGATCATCAACGATTCCACAGACCCCTTCGGCCATACGGAGGGCCTGTTCACAAAGGAATTTTACGGAAGCTGCTACAATGCCTTAAAGGACGACGGGATCATGGTCTACCAGCATGGAAGCCCCTTCTATGACGAGGACGAGGCGGCCTGCCGCAGCATGCACAGGAAGGCGTTCCGTTCCTTCCCCATCAGCCGCGTCTACCAGGCCCACATCCCCACCTGTCCGTCGGGCTACTGGCTGTTTGGCTTTGCATCGAAAAAGTATCATCCCATCAAGGATTTCAAGCCTAAGGAGTGGAATGGTCTTAAGATAGAAACATGGTATTACACGACCCATCTTCATATGGGAGCCTTTATGCTGCCCAAATATGTGGAGGATCTATTAGAAGAGGAGGAACAATAAAAATGAGCAGATTACTGATTATCGGATGCGGCGGCGTCGCTTCTGTGGCAGTCCATAAATGCTGCCAGAACAGCGAGGTATTTACGGAGATCATGATCGCCAGCCGTACGGTCTCCAAGTGTGAGGCCTTAAAGGCAGAGCTGGAGGGAAAGACCTCCACAAAGATCACCACAGCGAAGGTGGATGCCGACAATGTGGACGAGCTGGCAGCCTTAATGGAGTCCTATAAGCCGGACGCAGTATTAAACCTGGCTCTTCCCTACCAGGATCTGACCATCATGGATGCCTGCTTAAAGGCAGGAGTCAACTACATTGACACCGCCAACTATGAGCCCGAGGACACGGACGATCCGGAGTGGAGGGCCATTTATGAAAAACGCTGTAAGGAAGAGGGCTTCACAGCATATTTTGACTATTCCTGGCAGTGGGCATATAAAGAGAGATTCGAGAAGGCCGGCCTGATGGCTCTTTTAGGCACCGGCTTCGACCCGGGCGTGACCAGCGTGTTTACTGCCTACGCCTTAAAGCACTACTTTGACGAGATTCACACCATCGACATCTTAGACTGCAACGGTGGCGACCACGGCTACCCCTTCGCCACCAACTTTAATCCTGAGATCAACCTCAGGGAGGTTTCTGCCAACGGCTCCTACTGGGAGAACGGCCACTGGGTAGAGACAGAGCCCATGGAGATCAAGAGAGAGTACAACTTCCCCCAGGTGGGCCAGAAGGATATGTACCTTTTACATCACGAGGAGATCGAGGCCCTGGCAAAGAACATCCCGGGCGTAAAGCGGATCCGTTTCTTCATGACCTTCGGCCAGAGCTATCTGACCCATATGAAATGCCTGGAGAACGTGGGCATGTTATCCACCTCTCCGGTGGAATATAACGGCCAGGAGATCGTTCCGATCCAGTTCTTAAAGGCCCTTTTACCGGACCCCGCATCCTTAGGTCCCAGAACCGTCGGAAAGACCAACATCGGCTGTATCTTCACCGGCGTAAAGGACGGAAAGGAAAAGACCATTTATATCTACAATGTCTGCGACCATCAGGAATGCTATAAAGAGGTGGGCTCCCAGGCTGTTTCCTACACCACCGGCGTACCGGCCATGATCGGCGCCATGATGATGGTGACAGGAAAATGGGACGGCAAGGGCGTATTCAATGTAGAGGAGTTCGATCCCGATCCGTATATGGAGGCCTTAAATAAGTGGGGACTTCCGTGGGTAGTGGACGAAAATCCCCAGACCGTAGAGTAAAAACGGCGGGCCGCTGAAGGCGTGGCTTTCGGCGGCCCTTTTTAAAATGACAGAGGTGTGACCATGAACATACATGAGCTTCCGACTCCGTGCTATGTGATCGATGAAAAGAAGCTGAAGGAGAATCTGGAAATTCTGGCAGGCGTAAGGGACCGCACGGAATGCAGGATCCTGCTGGCCCAGAAGGCATTCTCCTGTTTTTATGAATACCCGCGGATCGCAGACTATCTGGATGGTACCACGGCCAGCGGCCTTTATGAGGCGCGGCTGGGCTATGAGGAGATGGGAGAGCCCTTTGGCCTGGAGACCCATGTGTTCGCCCCGGCCTTTAAAGCGGCTGAATTTGAGGAGATCGCCGGGATCTGCGACCATGTGATCTTCAATTCTGCGGCCCAGCTGGAAAAATTCCTTCCGGTATGCAGAAAAAACGGCGTGGGCGTGGGACTCAGGATCAATCCAGAGTGCTCCACCCAGGGGGATCACGCCATTTATGATCCCTGCGCGCCTGGCTCCCGTCTGGGAGTGACCTTGGAAAACTTCCCGGAGCATCTGGCCGGAGAGCTTTCCGGCCTCCATTTCCATACCCTCTGCGAGCAGAACGCCGACGATCTGGAGACGACTCTGGCAGCGGTGGAGGAAAAGTTCGGGAAATACCTGGAGCTCCCCAACATTGAATGGCTCAATATGGGCGGCGGCCACCACATCACCCGGCCGGACTACGATATCGCCCGTCTGGAGCGGTGCATCCTCCATATAAAGGAGACCTACGGCGTACAGGTATACCTGGAGCCGGGGGAGGCCATTGCCTTAAATGCGGGCTGTCTGGTGACCGAGGTTATGGACATTGTGGAGAACGGGATCTCCACTCTGGTGCTGGACGCTTCGGCGGCCTGTCATATGCCGGATGTGCTGGAAATGCCCTACCGGCCGCCCCTTAAGGATTCCGGGAAGCCGGGAGAGAAGGCGTATACCTACCGCCTGTCCTCCTGTACCTGCCTGGCCGGGGACGTGATCGGGGATTATTCCTTTGACCATGAGATCCATGTGGGAGATAAGCTGTATTTTGAGGATATGGCCATTTATTCCATGGTGAAGAACAATACCTTCAACGGCATGGCCCTGCCGGCCATTGCTGTGATGGAGGAGGACGGAAACTGTAAGGTGATCCGGGAATTCGGATACGAAGACTTTAAAGGGCGGCTGGCGTAAATGCGGCCGCCTTTTTAAAACAGGAGAGTACAGAAAATTATGAAGAAATTAATGGGAATACCGGGAGAAGAGGGATATTCCATGCCCGGAGAATTTGAACCCCACAGAGGCTGCATCATGATCTGGCCCAAACGTCCCGGAAGCTGGAATTACGGAGCGGTAAAGGCCAGGGAGGCGTTTAAGAACGTGGCCCATGCCATTGCAGAGAGCGAGGACGTATATATGCTGGCAGAGCCGGACGTGGCTGAGGATGCCAGGAGGGCCCTGGGGGTCACGGGGGAGGCCGCGGCGGAAACGCCAGGGACCGGAGCCCGGATCCATGTGCTGGAAATGGGATCTGACGATGCCTGGGCCAGGGACGTGGGCCCCACCTTTGTGAAGAATAGGGCAGGGGACGTCCGGGGCATCGACTGGGAATTCAACGCCTGGGGCGGAACCGTGGACGGTCTGTACGCCCATTGGGAAAAAGACGACCAGGTGGCGGAGCGGTTCTGTGAGGCCCTGGGGTATGAGTGCTATGAGGCCCATCCCTTTGTGCTGGAGGGCGGCTCCATCCACAGCGACGGCCAGGGGACCATCCTGGTGACAGAATCCTGCCTTTTAAGCGTCGGGAGGAATCCGGAGCTTATGAAGGAGGAGATCGAAGAAAGGCTCCTCTCATATCTGGGAGGGAAAAAGGTCATCTGGCTGCCCCGGGGGATCTATAACGACGAGACCAACGAGCATGTGGATAATATCTGTGCCTTCACAGCCCCGGGCCATGTGGTACTGGCCTGGACCGATGACGAGGCGGATCCCCAGTATGAGCTGTCCATGGCCTGCCTAAAGGCCCTGGAGGCTTCTGTGGACGCCTGTGGCCGCAGGCTCCAGGTCCATAAGCTTCCGATCCCTAAAACGCCTATCTGTGTTACGGAGGAGGATCTTAAGGGCTATGAATTTGAGCCTGGCGAGGACGTGCGGGAGGCCGGAGAGCGTCTGGCAGCCAGCTATGTGAATTTTTATATTTCCAACGGCGGGGTGGTCGTACCCCAGTTCGGAGACGAAAACGATGAGACGGCAGTAAGGATCCTGGCGGAGCTGTTCCCGGGACGGAAGGTGCATCCGGTGGCAGCCAGGGATATTCTTCTGGGCGGAGGCAACATCCACTGCATCACCCAGCAGATCCCCGCGTCCGGCGTCTGTGAGTCTTTATAAGGAGGTTTTTATGCGTAAGGTAACTGTGGCGGCAGTGCAGATGCGCTGCACGGAAAATGCAGAAGAAAATATCGCCAGGGCCGAGGCCCTGGTGCGGAAGGCGGCGGCAGAGGGAGCGCAGATCATCCTTCTCCCGGAGCTGTTTGAACGGCCCTATTTCTGCCAGGAGCGCAGATATGAATATTACGGGTATGCAAAGCCTGTGGAGGAAAACGATGCGGTGCGCCATTTTTCAAAGGTGGCGAAGGAGCTTTCTGTGGTGCTCCCCATCAGTTTTTATGAGAGGGACAAAAACCGCCTGTTCAATACTGTGGCCATTCTGGATGCGGACGGGGAGAATCTGGGGATCTACAGAAAGACCCATATTCCCGACGACCATTATTACCAGGAAAAATTTTATTTCACTCCGGGCGATACGGGCTTTAAAGCCTTTAAGACCCGGTACGCTGTCATCGGCGTAGGCATCTGCTGGGACCAGTGGTTCCCGGAGACGGCCAGGTTCATGGCCGTAAAGGGTGCAGAGCTCTTATTCTACCCCACGGCCATCGGCAGTGAGCCGATCCTGGAGGTGGACAGCATGCCCCACTGGAGACGGTGTATGCAGGGCCACAGCGCCTGCAATCTGATGCCGGTGATCGCCGCCAACCGGGTGGGTCTGGAGACGGTGGAGCCCTGTGCGGAAAATGGAAACCAGAGTTCTTCCCTCCGGTTCTACGGCTCCTCCTTTATCACCGACGGAACGGGAGAGCTGGTAACATCCATGGACCGGGATTCGGAGGGCGTGATCACCGCCTCCTTCGATCTGGACGCCCTGGCGGAGGACCGCCTCTCCTGGGGACTGTTCCGGGACCGGAGACCGGAGCTGTATAAGGAGTAGGCCGGTCCGGGCGGCAGGCAGATGAAGGAACTGGCCCGCCCGGCGGGATCTGCGGATCTTTTCTGGCCGTCGGTTATGGATGCCATGACAAATATGTATACACGAAAACGGGTGCTGCCATTGAAAAGGCCGGGGGAATGGGATAAGATAAAGGACATCACAGGGAATAGACGGAGGAATATCTTATGGAATACAGGATCGCAGTGATCCCCGGCGACGGCATCGGGCCGGAGATCGTCACAGAGGCCAAAAAGGTTCTGGACCGGGTGGGCCAGGTCTTCGGCCATACGTTCCATTACACAGAAGTGGATATGGGCGGCGTTTCCATTGACAAATACGGCGTACCGCTGACAAAGGAGGCCCTGGAAACGGCAAAAAACAGCGATTCCGTCCTGCTTGGAGCCGTGGGCGGCCATGTGGGCAATTCCCGCTGGTATGATGTGGCTCCTGAGCTGCGTCCGGAGGCCGGGCTCCTGGCGATCCGGAAGGGGCTGAACCTCTTTGCCAATATCCGGCCTGCCTGTCTGTATGACGGGCTGGAGGACGCCTGCCCGTTAAAGCGGGAGATCATCGGAGACGGCTTTGATATGGTCATCGTCCGGGAGCTGACCGGAGGCCTATACTTTGGGGAACGTCACACAGAGGAGGTCAACGGAGTCATGCAGGCCACAGATACCCTGGTCTACAATGAGACGGAGATCCGCCGTGTGGCGGTGAAGGCCTTTGAAACGGCCATGAAGAGAAAGAAGAAGGTCACCAGCGTGGATAAGGCCAATGTGCTGGACTCCTCCAGGCTCTGGAGAAAGGTGGTGGCGGAGGTGGCGGCAGATTATCCGGAGGTGGCTCTGGAGAACATGCTGGTGGACAACTGCGCCATGCAGCTTGTAATGGATCCGGGTCAGTTCGATGTGATCTTAACGGAAAACATGTTCGGGGATATCCTGTCCGACGAGGCCAGCATGATCACCGGCTCCATCGGAATGCTTTCCTCCGCCAGCTTAAACGAAGGAAAGTTCGGCCTTTATGAGCCCAGCCACGGCTCTGCCCCGGATATTGCGGGAAAGGGCATTGCCAATCCCATTGCCACCATCCTTTCGGCGGCCATGATGCTGCGGTTTTCCTTTGATCTGGATAAGGAAGCGGAAGCGGTGGAAAATGCGGTGAAAAAGGTCCTGGCCGGGGGATACCGGACAGCGGATATTATGGCGGAGGGAATGAAGCAGACGGGAACGAAGGAAATGGGCGACCTGATCTGCAGTCAGATCGCATAAGGACCGTGGATCAGATACGGGGGCTGCTGGAAAGGAGGGGACTTGGCTTCTCCTTTCCAGCAGCCTTTTTGTATGGAATATGGCTCTGGTGCAGAAGGCATGGAAAAACAAATAATCAGAATAATTCTATACAATAACACAATTAAAAGATAACAGAAAAATAAAATAAAAATTTTTAAAAAAATATATTGACAAAACGATACTGTTCGTCTATAATAAAGACAACAAAAACAAAGAGAAACAAAAATCCTTAAAAAAGATTTCAAAACTCTTTGGAGAAGGAAATCCAAAAAAGATTCCTATCTCGAAATGAACGTCCAAATCTAAGCAAAGGAGGTACGGACCACCGAAGACTTAAATCTCGTTTAGCTTTTATAAAAAAATAAAAGTCTAAACATAGGAAAACCACAAAACCGGAACAAACGGATCATAAAAGGTTATCTGATATTACTTAAAGATATGACGAGAAAGTATCAATAAGAAAAATACAATAATCGATATGAAAAAGAAAAAATGACAGAAGAAAAAAATTCGAAAAACCGGTGGAGTGAAGAAAGAAAATTTAATATAGATAAAAAACTCGAAAGTGAGGATCGTCCAATGGACAACGAAATGTAGAGTGGGTATCGGGAGAATCAGTAAGTGACTTTTTCGGTACCCACTAAATTTTTGCATGTCAGATCCCGCTCAGATCAAAGGGCGGGGTGTATTCTTCTTTTGCACTGCTTTTTTCCTGCATATATCCGTCTGTAAGCCCAAGTTCGATGGCAGTATCCACGACCTTCTGATATTCATAGGTGGTGATCCGGCGGCGGATCTCCGGATACTGGCTGCTTTTATAAAACGGCGTATACTGGCTCAGTATACTTAAAAGGAACTGTCCTGGAGGCAGCTCTTCCTTTATCCAGTGAAGGAGCCGGATGGAGTCCTCCTTTGCTCCGGGAAGGACCATGTGGCGGATCACTACGCCTTTTTTTAAAAGCCCCGGGTTTTCCGGGTCCCAGGCCAGCCCGCCGGATACGCGGATCATTTCCTTTATGGCTTTGGAGGCCATGGAGAAATAGTTTTGGGCTGCCGAGTATTTTTCAGACAGGCTGCTGTCATAATATTTAAGATCCGGAAGCCAGATGTCGATGCAATCGGAAAACTCCCGGATGGTTTCAGTCCGCTCATAGCCGCCGCTGTTATAGACCACGGGGATGTGAAGCTCTGGCCGCGCCAGCTCCAGGGCCTGGCGGATGGATGGGAGATACTGGGTGGCCGTCACCAGGTTGATGTTGTGGGCGCCCTTTTCCTGGAGCTCCAGGAAGATTTCAGCGAGCCGGGCTGTGGAAATTTCTTTTCCGAAATTTTCATGGCTCAGAGGATAGTTCTGGCAGAAAACGCATTTTAGGGTACAGCCGGAAAAGAATACGGTCCCGCTGCCGGCTGTGCCGCTGATGCACGGCTCCTCCCACTGGTGAAGGGCTGCCCGGGCGGCTTTGATCTGGTGGGATGCGCCGCAGAAGCCAGAGGCCTTGGTCCGGTCGGCCCCGCACATCCTGGGGCACAGGGTACAGGATTCATAATTCATGGACATGGGGATGTCACCTCATTTTATGTAGATTCTGCCAGATCCGGGAGGCTGCCTGGGGCAGCTTTTCTGGTCTGGCAGTGGGCCGGGGATGCAGGCCAGGGGCCGTCTCCGGTTTCTGGTCGGGCAGTGGGATAGTTATTCCTCCGGGTCACTCACATGCTCCGGAAGGAACTGATACAGATCGTTATAGTGCTCCACCTCCGCAAAGGACTGGGGCAGGGATGGGATCAGTCCGGTGCAGTCCATGGCGGAGCAGGACTGGATATCCACGTCGTATTCGTCTTTGTTTTCCGCCTTTTTTCCAGGCTTCTGGTCCATGTGTATCACCTCCGCAGCTTATTGTTCCGCGGATCCTGGCGGTTTATGCATGGAGGCTGTCCCGGATGGCGGCCCATTCCCGGATCAGCCGGTCTAAGGACCAGGCGGCGTTGGCCGGGCTGGTGGAGGGAAGGCGGACGGCTGCCCGGCCGGTCCGGGGCTCCTGGTATTTTTTATAATATTGGAAGGAAGCGCCTCCGTTGCAGAAGATCCGGGAGATATCTGCGGCTGAAAGGATCCCGGAAAGATCGTTGGGGACCACATTTTTTATGGTGCTGTCGCTGGAGCCTTCGATGGTACAGGAGGCGATCACGTCCCAGAGAGCGATGCGGTGCTTTAACAGGAATATTTTCTTTTCCTCAATGGAGCCGGGCACCGGTTCCTCAAGGACTCCGGCCAGTACCTTCCAGAAACGGTTCTGGGGATGATGATAAAAAAACAGGCCCTCCCGGGATTTGACCGATGGAAAAGAGCCCAGGATCAGGATCCTGGAGGAAGCGTCAAAAAGGGGAGGAATGGGGTGGGTCACAGTTTCCATGGAACAGGCCTCCGTATGAGATGGCGGTTTTTATGTGTCTTTGTAGAGTATGGCAAAAATAAAGGATTTTGTCAAAGAAAAGTTTAAATTTATCTTTTTTTTATTGCTATCTGGGGAAACTCAACTTATAATGGTCTAAGTATCGGGGTGCCATGTCCGAAGGATATAGTTATAGAAAAAGTGGAGAAAGACAGAATGGATAACAACAATCAGAACAGAAATAATGGAAAGAAGCCGGGAGGCCCGGGGATCTGGGTCATGGTGATCGTCCTGTGCATTACGCTGGCGGTGGTCAGCATGATGAACTCTGCCCTGAAAAAGAGCCAGAGCCAGGAGGTCAGCTATGACGAGTTTGTCCGGATGATCGAGGACGGAGAGGTGGAGGCGGTCCGGGAGTCGGGCAGCCGGCTGGTGATCGTGCCAAAGAGCAGCTCCACCCAGTATTCCAGGCTGATCCAGTATTATACGGTCCGGGTCCAGGATCTGAAACTGACGGACCGGCTTCTGGAAAGCGGTGTGCGCTTCGAGGGAGAGGACACCAGCGCCAGCTCCAGCATCATCAATTTCATCGTTGGGTGGGTGCTGCCGTCGGTGCTGATGATCGGACTGCTGTATATGATGTTCAGCCGTATGGGCGGCGGAGGCGGCATCATGGGCGTTGGAAAGAGCAACGCCAAGGTTTACGTCCAGAAGGAGACCGGCGTGACCTTTGCCGACGTGGCCGGTGAAGACGAGGCCAAGGAGTCTCTGGTGGAGATCGTGGATTTTCTCCATAATCCCCAGAAATACACAAAGATCGGCGCCAAGCTCCCCAAGGGAGCCCTTTTGGTGGGCCCTCCGGGAACGGGTAAGACGCTGCTTGCCAAGGCGGTGGCCGGAGAAGCCCAGGTGCCGTTTTATTCCCTGTCCGGTTCGGACTTTGTGGAAATGTTCGTGGGCGTGGGAGCGTCCCGTGTCCGGGACCTGTTCAAGCAGGCCCAGCAGTCGGCTCCCTGTATCATCTTTATTGACGAGATCGACGCCATCGGACGAAGCCGTGATTCCAGGTTTGGCGGAAACGACGAGAGAGAGCAGACCTTAAACCAGCTCCTTTCTGAAATGGACGGCTTTGATTCCTCCAAGGGCCTTCTGGTGATGGCGGCTACCAACCGGCCGGAGATCCTGGACCCGGCACTCTTAAGACCGGGACGGTTTGACCGCCGTGTCATTGTGGATAAGCCGGATCTGAAGGGCCGTGTGAATATCTTAAAGGTCCATTCCAAGGACGTGCGGCTGGATGAGACCGTGGACTTTGAAGAAATCGCCCTGGCCACCTCCGGAGCCGTGGGCGCGGATCTGGCCAATATGATGAACGAGGCGGCCATCAACGCCGTTAAGCACGGGCGCCAGGCCGTATGCCAGAAGGATCTTTTTGAGGCGGTGGAGCTGGTGCTTGTGGGTAAGGAAAAGAAGGACCGGATCTTAAGTAAGGAAGAAAGACGGATCGTATCCTACCATGAGGTGGGCCACGCTCTGGTGACGGCTCTCCAGAAGGATGCGGAGCCGGTGCAGAAGATCACCATCGTGCCCAGGACCATGGGCGCACTGGGCTATGTGATGCAGGTGCCGGAGGAAGAGAAATTCTTAAATACGAAAAAAGAGCTGGAGGCCATGCTGGTGGTATCCCTGGCCGGCCGGGCAGCGGAGGAGATCGTGTTCGATACGGTGACCACGGGAGCTGCCAATGATATAGAGCAGGCCACCAGGATCGCCAGGGCCATGGTGACCCAGTACGGAATGTCGGAGAAATTTGGACTCATGGGCCTTGCCACCCAGGAAAACCAGTATCTGACGGGCCGTACCGTATTGAACTGCGGCGACGCCACGGCGGCGGAGATCGACGTGGAAGTGATGCGGATGTTAAAGGGCGCATACGCGGAGGCGAAACGGCTCCTTTCGGAAAACCGGGACGCTTTGGATAAGATCGCGGATTTCCTGATCGAAAAGGAGACCATCACTGGTAAGGAATTCATGAAGATTTTCCGCCAGGTGAAGGGGATCCCGGAACCGGAGGAGGAGATCCGGCCCGAGAAAAAACGCATGGGAGGCGCTCCTGTGGATCCGGCGGCCATGGAACGGCCGGAGACACCCAGGGAATCGTCCGGGGCTGCACTGGAAACGGACAGCCGGACCCAGGTTCCGTCTGAACTGGAAGAGGGGGAGCCTGCGGCGGAAACGGCTGGAAATGTACCGGAAGGCCGGAAGGCAGAGACCGGAGGGGCTGAAAATGAATAAATGGATCTTGTCGGGGGGACTGGCGGCATTTTTGGCCGCCGGACTCCCGTGGACGGCTTCCTACGGCGCGCCTTATGCGCCGGGGGATCCGTCCTTTTCTGAACAGTGGGCTTTTTATAATGACGGGACCTTTTCCATTGAAGAGGAGAAGAACCGGTATGCGGTCTACGACGACCCCTTTGGACAGCCATGGGCGCCCGGGGACTGGCACTTTGAGGAGCCGGAGCTTTTAGGCATGCTGGTCCAGGTGGAGCGGATCCGGGCAGCGGCCGGGATCGATGTGGGGATGGCCGATGCCTGGGCCTCCTACGGAGAGGGAAAGCGGGACGTGGTGGTGGCCGTCATCGATACCGGAGTGGATATTTCCCATGAGGATCTGGCGGGAGCTATCTGGGTCAATGAGGATGAGATCCCGGGAAACGGCCTGGATGACGACGGAAACGGATACGCGGACGATGTGAACGGCTGGAATTTTTACCATAACAATAACCAGATCTATAATGGCTCCGAGGACAGCCACGGCACTCACGGGGCCGGTACCATCCGGGCGTCCTCCGGCAATGGTGTTGGGATCTCTGGGATGGTCCCGGGGGACCGGGTGAAGCTTATGCCGGTGAAGGCTCTGGGAGGCGGGGACGGTGAAGGAAATACAGCGGCTCTCATCAAGGCCATCCGCTATGCGGAGGACAACGGAGCTTCGATCTGCAATCTGAGCCTTACTTCTCCTACCAATGACCAGGCCCTGTACTGCGCCATCCGGGATTCCTCCATGCTTTTTGTGGCAGCAGCAGGAAACGACGGGAAGGATATCGACAGGACGCCGGTCTATCCGGCCTCCTATGAGCTGGACAATGTGATCTCCGCAGCCAATATATCCTGCGGGGGAGAGCTCCACGAAAGCTCCAACTACGGCGTGGGATCGGTGGACCTGGCTGCGCCGGGAAGCTATATCTTAAGTACCACGCCGGGAAACACATACAGCTATATGACAGGAACCTCCATGGCGGCTCCCATGGTCACCGGGGCGGCGGCCATGGTCTGGTCCCATTTTGACGGCATTGGGGCGGCGGAGGTGAAGGAGATCCTTTTAAATTCTGTGACTCCCCTGGACAGTCTTTCCGGAAAGGTAAAGACCGGAGGAATGTTAAACGTGGGGGCGGCCCTAAGGTATGACCTGGGGACGCTTTCCGGGAAAGCCTTTGAAGCGGGCGGGCACAGGCCGGAAAACGGCACAGCTCCCCACCTGGAGGCCCGGACGGAACGGACCCTGGCCGGATTGTATCTGAAGGTGAGGGTCGTGGATATTGACGGGGATCTGGACGTTCTTTATTATGCGCCGGGAGAACGGAATGCGGAATGGTTCCGGGGAAGGGAGGACTGCCAGTCCTTTACAGTCAGTAACCGTGACATTGCCGCCTTCCGCATCGACCAGGCGGGCGTTTATACGTTTTATGCCAGGGACAGAAGGGGCAACGATACGGCCTATACCGTAAGGATCGCAGATCTGCGGGAGGGTCCGGGGGTCCTGGACCAGTAAATAGAAAACCGTTGTTTTACAGGGGGTATGGCAGGGAGAGCAGCCAGTCTGTAAAACAACGGTTTTTTGCATTTTGGTATTCCCTTTTACCGGATCACATGGATCCAGCCCTGGGGCGCTTCGATGCGGCCCATCTGGATGCCGGTCAGGGTATCGTAAAGCTTCTGGGTGATGGGACCCATTTTTTCCATGCCGCTGGGCAGGCAGATCTCGTTTCCATGGTCCACGATCTTTCCGATGGGAGAGATCACTGCGGCGGTCCCGCAGAGGCCGGCCTCTGCAAATTCCTTCACTTCCTCAAAGGGAACTTCTCTTTCCTCTGCCTTTAAGCCCAGGTAATGCTCGGCCACATAGAGGATGGAGCGGCGGGTGATGGACGGAAGGATGCTGTCGGACTTGGGAGTCACCACGGTGTTGTCCTTTGTAACGAAGATGAAGTTGGCTCCTCCGGTCTCCTCCACATTTGTTCTTGTGGCAGCGTCCAGATACATATTTTCATCATAGCCCTGCTGGTGGGCGTCCACGATGGCGTGGAGGCTCATGGCATAGTTCAGACCGGCCTTTACATGGCCGGTGCCGTGGGGGGCTGCCCGGTCAAAGTCGCAGACGCGGATGGTGATGGGCTTTGCACCACCCTTAAAGTAGGGGCCCACCGGCGTACAGAAGGTGCGGAACTGGTATTCGCTGGCAGGCTTTACGCCGATGACGGGATCCGATCCGAACATATAGGGACGGATATAGAGGGTTGCACCGGAGCCGAAGGGCGGCACATAATCGGCGTTGGCCTCTACGACCTTTGTAACGGCCTCCACGAAGCGTTCCTTGGGGAATACGGGCATTTCCAGTCTCTTTGCAGAGTTTTCCATCCGCTCGCCGTTTAAGTCGGGGCGGAAGGTGACGATATGGCCGTCCTCGGTGGTGTAGGCTTTTAAGCCCTCAAAGCAGGTCTGGGCGTACTGGAATACGCAGGCGCACTCATTCAAGAGGATCTGGTCGTCGGTGGTCAGGGCTCCCTGGTCCCAGGAGCCGTTTTTATAATTGGAAACGTATCTGTAATCGGTTTTCATATAGCCGAATCCGAGATTGGCCCAGTCGATGTTTTTTGCTGCCATAGATTTTTCCTCCGTTCTGCCGCTTTTGCCGGAAATGGAGCCTCCGGGGCTTTTTTGCGGCCGGTAATTATTTTTTTCCATTATAATGAGTTCTTCCGCAGACTTCAAGTTTTTTATGGAAAAAAGATGAAAAAAATCTATGAAAAATGCGAAAAATGTGATATAATATAATTTCAAGTTATGACCGATATGAATATATGGAAAGGAAGGGGAAAATGGAACGATTATTTACTGCATGGAAGCTGAAAAATCTGGAGATCCAGAACCGGATCTGCGTGCCGCCCATGGTCTGCTTCGGATGGAGCGATGAAAGCGGCATGGTGGTGGATAAGAACGTGGAGCATTACCGGGCCATGGCAAAGGGAGGACCTGGGCTCATCATCCAGGAGGCCACCTGTGTCAGCGAAAATGGCCGTTTAAGCCGGGACCAGCTGGGGATCTGGAGCGATGCCCATGTGCCGGGGCTTAAGCGGATCGTGGAGGCAGTCCACGGAGAGGGCGTCCCGTTGCTTTTACAGATCCACCACGCCGGGGTGGTGTCTGAAACAGAGGATCCCGTATGTCCCAGCGATTATTCCCTGGTCTTTAAGGGAAGGGAGCGCCATGGGCGGGAGCTTTCTGTGGAGGAGATCCAGAAGATCGAAGGGGATTTCATAGAAGCAGCCAGAAGGGCATGTGAAGCCGGTTACGACGGCGTGGAGCTTCATGGCTGCCACAATTACCTGCTGTGCCAGTTTTTTAACCGCCGGGTGAACCGGAGGACAGATCTGTATAATGCGGAAGATATGCAGATCGTAAAAAATATCATCGACGGGATCCGGAAGGTGATGCCGCCGGAATTTGTGGTGGGGATCCGTCTGGGGGCCTTTGAGCCGGAAATTTCCGACGGTGTGGCCCATGCTAAAAAGCTGGAGGCCATGGGCATCGACTTTATAAACGTGTCCTATGGCTTTGATAAGGAAGCTGTGCGTGAGAAGCCGCAGGGCTATCCCTTTGCAGAGGCCATTTACGGGGCAGAACGGATCAGGGCCGCGGTGTCGGTTCCTGTTTTTGCTGTGTATGGAATCCAGGACGGGGAGACGGCAGAGGCCGTTCTCAGTCAGACCGGGGCGGATATGATCAACATCGGCCGCGGCGTTTTAGTGAATTATAACTGGGCCAGCGATGTGAAGGCGGGACGGGACCCGGGGAAATGCCTGTACTGCAAAACGTGTATGTGGCGGTCGGATCCGGATCAGTGTGCCGGGAAGCTGCTTTTTAACAGAAAGAGATAGGGGAGTCTTACGGACATGGAAAAGGGAAGAAAAAAGATCCATTATGCCTGGTTCATCCTGGCTGGCTGCTGTATCATGCAGGGAGCCAGCCTGGGACTGATCAATAACTGCTCCGGGGTGTTTTATTCTCCGGTGTGCCAGGATCTGGGATTTGAGATGGGGAAATTTACGTTTTACCGGATGCTTTATTCCATAAGCTCTGCTCTGGTCCTTCCATTTGTGGCGAAGAGCTTCCAGAAGCTGGACGTGCGTGCGGTCATCAGCGCGGCGGCAGTGGTGTTCGGCGTCTCCAATATGGCCATGGGGACCTTCACAGAGCTGTGGCAGTGGTATGCGGCCGGTATGATCCAGGGGATCGCGTCCTCATTTTTGTGCATGATCGCGGCCCCCATCCTTTTAAATAACTGGTTCCACAAAAAGGCAGGGATGGCTGTGGGGATCTCCGCCGCATTTTCCGGCCTCATGGGCATGATGGGGAGCAGCGCCCTGGGCTTCATGATCCCGGCCCTGGGCTGGCGGGCCAGCTATGGGATCATCGGGGCGGCCAGCATCGTCCTGATCCTTCCGGTCTCCCTGTTTGTCTTAAGGAACCGGCCGTCGGATAAGGGGATGCTCCCCTATGGGGCGGAGGAGCTTCCGGAAACAGCGGCTGCTTCCGGAGAAAGGCCGGATGTCAGAAAGAATGGTCCGTCAGCCGTAGCGGCTGGTCCGGAAAAGGGACTTTCCCTGGCATCCCTGGCAAAGCAGCCGGTCTTTTACCTGGCGCTTCTGGCCTATGCGGGAGCCCTGGCCGGCTCTTATCTGAACATGTTCCTGACCTCTTGCGGCCTGGATGCGGGCCTTCCCATGACTGCAGCGGCCATGATGACCACCATGGCGCTCCTTGGAAACATGTCCAGCAAGCTGTTTCTTGGAAAGGCCAGCGACGTGTTCGGGGCGGTCCGTACCTTTGAGCTTTCAATCCTGGTGTCAGAGATCGGCCATGTCCTTCTGCTCCTGGGATTTCCGGCCAGCGTCATGGCGGGAGCCCTCCTTTACGGGATCACGCCTCCCCTGTCCTCCGTGATGGCTCCGCTGTTCTGTAAGCTGTTCTGGAAGGGCGAGGATTATGGGACGGCCTATTCCTATGTGACCATGTTTGGGACTCTTCTGGTGTCTCCCTTTAATACCTGGTTTGGAAAATTTTATGATCTCACCGGAAGCTACGATCTGACCATCGGAGTCAGCGGCCTTCTCCTTCTGATCACCCTGGCCCTGGTGTGGGCCGGGGGCCGGAGCCTGAGGGCAGAAAAAAGGGCTTAGGGTGCTTCCTGGGCCAGGCGGATGAAGGCGTCCATCTCCCTGGTGACCCATTTATCCTTGTGATAGAGGATCTGACGCCAGATATGCATATGAAAATCCTTTACCGGCAGGACGGCCAGATGTCCTGCCGATATTTCGTTTTTAATGGAAAACTCCGGCAGAAAGGAGATCCCGGCATTATTTTTCAGCAGGCGGATGATAAATTCTGTGTTTCCAATTTCTAAAAACGGCTCGATCCGCAGATCCATGGACGTCAGATACCGGTCCAGAACAAACCGGTAGCTGGCGTCCTTTTCAGTTAAGAGAAAGGGCTCCGGAAGGAGCTCCTTAAGCTCCAGGGCTTTCCGGCCAGCCAGGGGATGGGCGGAGGAGGCCACGAAGACAATGTCCTCCGGCTCCTCCAGGACCTTGACCCAGCGGTGGTCGTAGATCTTCTGATCCAGAAGGTACACGAAGTCGATGGCGTTGTGGTTCATCCGGTCCAGAAGCACGTCCGGGGAGTCCAGGACCATGCTGACCTTTACCTTTGGGTGGGCCTTATGGAAGGCCTCCATAAGATCCGGGAAGATGGAGGCGCAGATGGATTCGATGGTCCCGATGGTCAGGGCCCCGGTCAGCTCCTGGCTTTCGGTCACTGCGGCCCTGGCGCAGGAGATCTCCCGCATGACGGCGGCGGCATGGTCATAGAAGACCATGCCCTGATGGGTCAGGATGGTCTGTTTTCCGATGCGGTCAAACAGATGGATCCCCAGCTCCTGCTCTAACTGCTTGATCTGGATGGTGACTGCCGCCTGGGAATAGCCCAGGGCCCGGGCGGCCTTTGAAAAGCTCTTTAGCTGTGCCACCTGGAGGAAGGCGGCGATCTCGCGTAATTCCATGGCGTTATCCTTTGCAGATCTTTGTTTTTTGTTCCTGGGGCTATCATACAGGATGGAGAAGGGGAATGCAAGCAAACGATAAAAATATTTTAATAATATATTTAAAACATTAAATTTTACTTTTATCATTTCTTATGATATGCTGATTTAAAAGACTGGGGCCAGAAGGAGTTCTGGTCCGTTTGTTTCTGCCGCCGGGGGAGAGCGGATCCATAAGAAGAAAGGACAGGAATGACCATGGAAAAGACCAATGTAAAGTACAATGCCTACATTAAGATCCTGGAGGAGGAGTTAAGACCGGCCATGGGCTGTACAGAGCCCATCGCTCTGGCATATGCGGCTGCTGTGGCCAGAAAGGTGCTGGGAGAGCTGCCGGATAAGGTGGTGATCGGAGCCAGCGGAAGCATCATCAAGAACGTGAAATCGGTGGTCGTGCCCAACACGGACCATTTAAAGGGCATTCCGGCTGCGGCTGCGGCTGGTATCGTGGCCGGGGATCCGGACAAGGAGCTGGAGGTGATCGCCAGTGTAGAGAAGGAAGCAATCGCGGAAATGAAGGAGTTCCTTGAAAAAACGCCCATTTCCGTGGAGCATGTGGACAATGGCTTTACATTTGAGATCGTCGTTACCTTATATAAAGGGGAAGCATGGTCCAGAGTCCGGATCGTCAACTTCCATACCAACATCGTACTGATCGAGAAGAACGGTGAGATCTTAAAGGAGGTGCCGGTGGAGGGCGAGACAAACGAGGGCCTCACGGACCGTTCCTTATTAAATATGGAAGATATCTGGGACTTCATCAATACTGTGGATGTGGAGGACTTAAAGCATGTGCTGGATCCCCAGATCCGCTGCAACATGGCCATTGCAGAAGAGGGCTTAAAGGGCAATTACGGCGCAAACATCGGATCTGTGCTTTTAGCCATGAACGGCGATGACATCCGTACCAGGGCCAGAGCCTGGGCAGCGGCCGGGTCTGATGCCAGAATGAACGGCTGCGAGCTGCCGGTGATCATCAATTCCGGCAGCGGAAACCAGGGGATCACAGCCTCTGTTCCGGTGATCGTCTATGCGAAAGAGCTGAATGCAGGTGAGGAAAAGATGTACCGGGCCCTGGCTCTTTCCAACCTGACCACGATTCACCAGAAAACGCCCATCGGCCGTCTTTCTGCCTTCTGCGGCGCGGTCAGTGCAGGCGCGGGTGCGGGAGCCGGTATTGCTTACTTAAACGGCGGAGACTTTGATGCCGTGATCCACACGGTGGTCAATGCACTGGCCGTTATCTCCGGCATGGTCTGTGACGGAGCCAAGGCCTCCTGCGCAGCCAAGATCGCAGAGTCTGTGGACGCGGCCATCTTAGGCTATAATATGTACGTCAAAGGCCAGCAGTTCTACGGCGGCGACGGCATCGTAAAGAAGGGTGTGGAGAACACCATCCAGAACGTGGGCCGTCTCGCCAAGGACGGAATGAAAAAGACCAATGAAGAGATCATCAGTATCATGATCGAGTGCTAAAGGGGACTGTGCCTGGAGGATACCAGGGCTGGGTGCCTGGGCTCCTGGATCGGACCTGTAAGTAAAAAGAATATGGATGCGGCAGACAGCGGGAACCCCGGACGGGCCCCGCTGTTTTTGTGCTGCGGGAAAGTACGTCCCACAGTATGAAACAGCTCCGCGCGGGACCGACCTGGGGAGGAAGAGGGAGTCTGCCGCAGGAGAGAGGACAGACCGGGAAACGGTGTATAGCCAGGATGGCCAAAATCCTGGAAATCCTGGGGAGGCGATATACAAAAGACACAATACTTGTTGAAAAAGTATCATTTTAGTATAGCAAATGCACTATACAGGAGGCACGAGATTGTGAAAATATGCAAAAGAATACAATATATGTATAAAAATATTGACAAAATTGTGCAATACTGATATGATTAATGCCATAGGAAAACGGTATTACTATAAAAAGGAGGATTACGTTTATGAGAAAAAGAAATGCAGTCAGAGCGGCAGCAGCAGCTCTTGCGGCCATGATGGCACTTACGGCATGCGGCGGTGGCGGCGGAAATGAAACGACCGCAGCAGCCGGAGGAGATACTGGCTCCACAGCAGCCGGCGGAGATGCGGCAGTTTCCGGCTCCGGCGAGGTTGGAAAGACCGATATCACCGTTGCCATGGGCGCAGATATCGTGACTCTGGACCCGGCTGGACAGCAGGATACGATCACGGCAGTCGTGATCAAGCACGCATACAGCACGCTGCTTGATATCAGCGACGAGGGAGAACTGGTTCCGGACCTGGCAGAGAGCTACGAGCTGGTAAACGATACAGACTTCGTGTTCAAGCTGAGAGAAGATGCCGTATGGTCCGATGGGACTCCGGTGACAGCCAACGATGTTAAATTTACCTTTGACCGTGCGAAAAATATGCCGAAGACAAAGAGCAATACTTCCAAGGTAAAAGAAGTAGTTGTGGACAACGAGCACCAGGTAACGATCAAATTAACAGAGCCCTATGCTCCTTTTAATACGATCGTTGCAAGCTCCAACTTAAGTATCGTACAGGAAGCAGCCGTAACAGCAGCCGGCGAGGCCTATGGCGATGCGGACAATATCGTGACTTCTGGTCCCTTCACTGTAAAGGAATGGGTTCCCAACGACCACTATACACTGGAGAAAAACGCCAATTACTGGGGTGAAGAGCCCATTACCACTTCCATCACGGTGCGCGTGATCCCCGAGGGCAGCGCCCGCGCCATTGCCCTGGAGACCGGAGAAGTGGATCTGGTATGGGGTGTGGATCCCACAGACTGCTCCAACATCGAGGCAAATTCCGATGTGAAGCTTTTATCCCAGCCGTCCTCTTCCATCGAGTATCTGGGCATGAATATGACAAAAGAGCACTTTAAGGATCAGAAAGTCCGTCAGGCCATCAACTACGCAATCGACAAGCAAGCGTTAGTGGATACCATCGTAGAAGGACGCGGAACCGTTGCCAACAGCTATATCAATAATACGATCCCCGGCTGGACCGACGAGGTAGAGGCTTATCCCTACGATCCGGCAAAGGCAAAAGAGCTCCTTACTGAGGCTGGATATCCCGACGGCTTCTCCTGCCAGCTCTGGGTAAACGGCGACGTCCGTACCCGTTCCGCACAGATGGTACAGGCACAGCTGGCTGAGATCGGCATCACCGTAGATATCTCCACAATGGAATGGGGCGCATTCCTGGATGCATTAAATGCAGGCGAGCACGAAATGTTCATCCTTGGATGGTCCAACTCCTCCTTCGATGCAGATTCCAGTACATACCAGTTATTCCACTCTGCAAACCATGGAGCCACCGGAAACCGTGCGTTCATGACTGACGCTACTGTGGATGAGCTGATCACAAAGGCAGCCCAGGAGAATGATAACGAAAAGCGTATGGAATACTACAAAGAGCTTCAGATCTACCTTCACGATCTGTCTCCGTGGTGCCCATTCTACTATAAGAACGACAACGTAGGCGTCCGCGCAGACTTACAGGGCTTCAAGCTCCACAAGGGCGCAAGCCACTATCTGGGCAACTGCCATTACGCAAAGTAATCGCTTTTTCAAAAATTGAATAAAAACTGAGATGGGGAGCGGGTCCTGGACCTGCCCCCATTAAAAAAGACATAATTATCAGAAAAAAGCCGTTTAGCGGCGGAATGGAAGGTATAAATGAGCAGGTACATACTGAAACGTCTGGTAATGCTTATCCCGGTTCTCATAGGTGTTACCTTTATGGTTTACTTCATTTTAAGCCTGTCACCAGGCGATACCGCTGCGATCATCGCAGGAGAGGGCGCAGATGCCCAGACCATCGAAGCAGTCAGAAAAGACCTGGGCCTTGATAAGCCCGTGATCGTCCAGTACGGAAAATATATGTGGAACCTTCTCCATGGCGACATGGGCGTATCCTATTCCACAAAGCGTCCCGTATTTACGACCATCATGTCTTCTTTCCCCAATACAGCGAAGCTGGCCTTCTGGTCTATCCTGGTGGCCGTAGCCATCGCTCTTCCCATCGGTATCATCAGCGCCACCAGGCAGTACAGCGCTGTGGATAACGTGGGAATGGTCGCAGCCCTTTTAGGTGTGGCGACGCCGAACTTCTGGCTGGGCTTAATGCTCATCATCGTGTTCTCGCTGAATCTGGGGATCCTTCCCTCGGGCGGTATGAGCGGATGGAAGAGCTATATCATGCCTGCCATTACCCTGGGAACCGGCGACGCGGCCCTTATCTGCCGTATGACCCGTTCCTCCATGCTGGAGGTTATCCGTCAGGACTATATTCGTACTGCCAGGGCAAAAGGTGTTCCGGAAAAGACTGTGATCCGGAAGCATGCCTTAAAGAATGCCCTGATCCCCGTTGTTACCGTTATCGGCCTTCAGTTTGGTTCTCTTTTAGGCGGCGCAACGCTGACAGAGACGGTATTCGCATGGCCGGGAGTTGGCCGTCTGGTGGTAGACTCCATTAAGAGTAAGGACGCCCCCATGGTTCTTGGATGTATCGTCATGCTGACGATCACGTTCAGCGTTATCAACCTGATCGTGGACCTGCTCTATGCGTATATCGATCCGAGGATCAAAGCACAGTATAAGAAGAAATAAGGAGGCAGCGTATGGCAACGACGAACAACAGCGCCGCACAGGCTGGCACGGCCACCAAGAAGCGTGGTCAGTTTAAAGAGACGTGGCGGCGTTTAAAAAAGAACAGAATGGCCATGATCGGACTTACAGTAGTGGTCTTCCTGGTCCTGATCTCGATTTTTGCAGACGTGCTGTTTGACTATGATACAGTTGTTATCAAGCAGAATACCCAGATCCGTCTCCAGGGCCCCAGCGCAGAGCACTGGCTGGGAACCGACGAATTCGGACGTGATATCCTGGCCCGTCTGGTACACGGCTCCAGAGTATCCTTAAGCGTAGGCGTTGTGGCAGTGTCCATTTCCCTGGTCCTGGGCGGAAGCCTTGGCGCAGCGGCCGGTTTCTATGGCGGCACCATCGACAACGTGATCATGCGTTTTATGGATATCCTGCTGGCAGTACCCAGCCTTCTGCTTTCCATTACCATTGTATCCGCTCTGGGACCCAGTATCATCAACCTGATGCTGGCCATCGCAATATCGTCCCTTCCCGGCTACGCGCGGATCGTCCGTGCCTCCGTCCTTACCGTAAAGGATCAGGAGTTCGTGGAGGCGGCAAAATGTATCGGGGCCAATAACTTTGAGATCATCCTCTCACATATTATCCCCAACTGTATGGCACCCATCATCGTACAGGTATCCTTAAAGGTAGCGTCCGCGATCCTTTCCACTTCCGGATTAAGCTTCCTGGGACTGGGCGTAAAGGCGCCCACGCCGGAGTGGGGCGCAATGCTTTCCGGCGGCCGCGCATATCTGAGAAATGCGCCGCATCTGACGATTTTCCCGGGTATCGCGATCATCATCACGATCCTGTCCCTGAACCTTTTAGGCGACGGACTGCGTGATGCACTGGATCCGAAGTTAAAGAAATAAGGGAGGACAGGAACAGTGGCAGAAAATAAAAAAGACCTGATTCTTGATATTAAGGATCTTGTGATCCATTATGAAACCGACGACGGAACCGTTGAGGCCGTAAACGGTCTGGATATCCAGCTGGAATACGGCAAGACCCTGGGACTGGTAGGAGAGACAGGCTCCGGAAAGACCACCACGGCCCTTTCCATCCTGCGCCTGGTTCCGGACCCGCCGGGAGTCATCAAAAACGGCTCCATCACTCTGGATGGAAAGGATATTTTAAATCTTCCCCAGAAGGATCTGGAGTCCATCCGCGGAAACCTGGTATCTATGATCTTCCAGGATCCCATGACATCCTTAAACCCGGTGCTTACGGTCGGCGAGCAGATCGCCGAGGTAATCGGGCTCCATGAAAATATCAGTGAAAAAGAGGCCGCCGACAAGGCTGGCCAGATGTTAGAGGTGGTAGGGATCCCCAAAGAGCGTTACGGCGAGTACCCCCACCAGTTCTCCGGCGGAATGAAGCAGCGTGTGGTCATCGCCATGGCCCTGGCCTGCAACCCGAAGCTTCTGATCGCCGACGAGCCCACCACGGCTCTGGATGTGACCATCCAGGCCCAGGTACTGGAGACCATGAAGGAGCTGAGAGAGAAGTTCGGCTCCGCCATGATCATGATCACCCACGACCTGGGGATCATCGCAGAGGTATGCGATGAGGTATCCGTAGTATATGCCGGTCAGATCGTTGAGCACGGAACCCTGGAGGACGTATTTGAACGCACGCTCCATCCGTATACAGAGGGACTGTTCGGCTCCCTTCCCAACATTGAGGAGAGACGTCACCGTCTCCAGCCGATCCCGGGCCTGATGCCAGACCCCACAGATCTTCCCAAGGGCTGCTGCTTTGCTCCCCGCTGCAAATACTGCACAGAGGCATGTACAAAAGCCCGTCCGGAGATGAAATGGGTCAGCGATACCCACTATGTACGCTGCTCCAGATACGACGAGCCTGGATTTAAGATTGAAAGGAGTGTGCAGTGATGTCCGACACGATCCTGGAAGTAAAACACTTAAAGAAATATTTTAATACTCCCAAGGGAACCCTTCATGCGGTTGACGACGTCAGCTTCACACTGGAACGTGGAAAGACCCTGGGAATCGTAGGAGAGTCTGGCTGTGGAAAATCCACCACTGGCCGTGCAATCCTCCGTCTGATCGAGCCCACCGCCGGCGAGGTGATCTTCAACGGCGAGGATATAACAAAGAAAAACAAAGAGCAGATGCGCCTTTTAAGACGGGAGATGCAGCTGATCTTCCAGGACCCCTATGCGTCCCTGGATCCCCGTAAAACTGTCAGTGAGATCATCGGAGAGCCCTTAAAGCTCCAGAAGCTGATCCCGGATGCCAAAAAGAGGGCAGAGCGCGTGCATGAGCTGATGGAGGTCGTTGGGCTGGCAGACCGTCTGATCAACACCTACCCTCATGAGCTGGATGGCGGCCGCCGTCAGCGTATCGGCATCGCCCGCGCCCTGGCCATGGAGCCCAAGCTGATCATCTGTGACGAGCCTGTGTCTGCCCTGGACGTTTCCATCCAGGCCCAGATCCTGAATCTGATGCAGGATCTTCAGGAGCAGATGGGACTGACCTATATCTTTATTACCCATGACCTTTCGGTCGTAAACCATTTTGCCAATGATATCGCTGTTATGTACCTGGGGCAGCTGATCGAGAAGGCTCCGTCTGTGACCTTATTCGATAATCCGGTCCATCCATATACCAAGGCCCTGCTGTCTGCGATCCCGGTGCCCAGTCTCAGGAAGAAGAGACAGAGAGTTATGTTAAAGGGTGAGATCTCCTCCCCCATCAACCCGAAGCCGGGCTGCCGGTTTGCTGTCCGCTGTCCGTATGCCACAGACCGCTGCCGGACAGAGGAGCCCAAGCTGGTGGAGATCGAGAAAGATCACTTTGTTGCATGCCATCTGACGGAAAAATAGTGAAAGGAAGCCCTCGGCATGGTATAATGCAGAGGGCTTGTTTCCTGTCCACACAGGCAGAAACGGCCAGATGGCTGTTTTTATGCCAGGCTGCTTTATTGCGTTGAACCGGAAACAGTAAAATCATTTAAAGAAGGAGACCAGAACATGAAAAAGATCGGAATCAATGACTTTACGTTCTACAATTACCCCACAGGGATCACCGCTTCTCCCGACGGAAAGCATGCTGCCATTGCGGTAGTAAATGCCAACGAAAAGGATAATACATACGATTCCTGCCTCTGGATCCATGACACAGAGAGCAAAAAAACGAGAAAGCTCACCAGTGGGAAAAAGGAACGCACTTTTATCTGGCTGGATAATGAAACGCTTCTTTTCACCTCTGACAGAGAGAAGGAGTATGCGAAAAAGGTAAAGGACGGAGAGGACTGGACCTGCTTTTATAAGATCAGCATTTACGGCGGAGAGGCCCAGTTTGCCTTTGCAGTTCCGTATAAGGTGACAAAAATGCAGCTGGCCGGGACGAAGCTGGTCCTGGGAGTAAAGTATGACTACAACAAACCGGATTTTGCCCATATGGAAGGGGAAGAGAAGGAAGAGGCCCTGAAGGCATGGAAGGACGAAAAGGATTATGAGGTCTTCGATGAGCTTCCGTTCTGGGCCAACGGACAGGGGATCGTAAATAAGAAGAGGACCCGTCTGGCTGTGTATGATATGGAGACCGGCGATGCGAAGATCGTAAGCCCGGATTACGACAATGTGCAGGGCTTCTGGACAGAGGAGGGCAATAAGGTCCTCTTTATCACAAGCCATTATACAGATAAGAAGGATGTATACGAGGGCCTTAAGATGTATACCATCTCCGAGGACAAGGTGGAGACTCTGGTGGAGCAGGGAGATATGAGCATCGACTATGCCTGCATCTTAAACGGCAAGGTGACCTTCTTCGCTTCTTATATGAAGGAGTACGGCTTCAATGAAAACGACAAGCTGTATACAGTGGAGAACGGCAAGGTGGAGCTGCTTTCCGATTACGATGACAGTATCCACAACAGCATCTGCTGCGACTGCAAATTTGCCGACGGCCCGGCCATCGTACACGATGACAAATACATTTATTTCCTGACTACATTAAGAAAGAACACGGCTCTCAGAAGATTTGATGCCAACGGCAATCTGGAGACACTTATTGACCGTCAGGGAAGCCTCCATACCTTAAGCCTGTGCGGGGATAAGGTATACTTCACCGGCATGAGAGAAATGGGACTGACCGAGTGCTACTGCTTTGACGGAAAAGAGGAGGAAAAGCTGACCTCCTTCAACGACGAGATCATGGCAGAGCGTTCCGTCCTTCCGGTGGAGGAGTTTACCTTTACATACAAGGGACTGGAGCTGGACGGCTATGTGATCAAGCCGCTGGATTATGATCCCAATAAGACGTATCCGGGCATCCTGACCATCCACGGCGGCCCCAGAGCCACCTTTGCTCCCACCTTCTTCCATGAGAACCAGGTATTTGCCAACGCCGGCTACTTCGTATTCTATACGAACCCCTTAGGCAGCGACGGACGCGGCAATGATTTCGCAGACCTGTCCGGAAGACACGGCAGCATCGACTTTGAGCACTGTATGGCTGTGACCGACGAGGTATTAAAGCGGTATCCGCAGATCGATGAGAAGCGCTTGGGAGTTATGGGCGGAAGCTACGGCGGATTTATGACCAACTGGGTGATCGGAAACACCACCAGATTCGCGGCAGCTGCTTCCCAGAGAAGTATCTCCAACTGGATCTCCAAGTGCATGACCACAGATATTGGATACTACTTCAACATGGATCAGATCAAGGCCGATCCGTGGGGAAATCCGGAGAAGATGTGGTCCCATTCTCCGCTGAAATATGCCAACATGGCAAAGACGCCCACCCTGTTCATCCAGTCGGACGAGGACTACCGCTGCTGGATGGGAGACGCCATCCAGATGTTCTCTGCCCTTAAGTATTTTGGGGTAGATGCAAGACTGTGCCTGTTCCATGGGGAAAACCATGAACTGTCCAGATCCGGAAAGCCCACCCACAGGATCCGCAGGATACAGGAGATGATGGACTGGTTCGATAAATATCTGAATTAAAAGGGGAAAACTCCGGAGCTGTCGGGAAGCGTGATCCCAGGGGAATCTGGGCACGGCCATTTCCGGCAGCTCCGATGGGTATAACAAAAAAGGGAGGTTCTACAAAAATGAAGAAGAACAGATGGAAGGCAATGGCCGCACTGGCAGCAGCTGCCGTACTGGCGCTGAGTGCCTGCGGAAACTCCGGGGAAGACGGGAGCACCCAGGCAGCCGCATCCGCAGACGCAGGGGATGCAGCCGCCGCAGCGCCCACAGGAACAGGGGAAGGCTCCGGAGAGGTTGGAAAAAGTGATATCGTGATCGCTGGAAAGTCGGATATCAAGACCCTGGATCCCATGGGTACCAACGACACCACATCCTCCATTGCCCACCGCCACATTTACAGCCGTCTCATTGAGATCGACGAAAATTCTGAGATCGTAGGCGATCTGGCCGAGAGCTGGGAGCAGGTTTCCGATACGGAATGGAAATTCAAGATCCATGAGGGCGTCAAGTTCCACGACGGCACCGACTGTACGGCCAGCGATGTGAAATTCAGTCTGGAGCGGGCCAAGGAAATGCCCCGTGTCAAGCAGTATGTGGAGCAGATCGACAGTATCACTGTGGAGGATGATCACAATCTGACCCTTCATCTGGCAGAGCCTTACGCGCCGTTACTGGCTGCGCTGAGCCATACGGGTACCAGCATCGTGCCCGAGGCCGCTGTGACCGCCCAGGGCGACGCATTCTGGGAGAATCCCATCGGCACAGGCCCCATGCAGTTTGTGGAGTGGGTGCCCAACGACCATTACAGCTTAAAGCGGTTCGACGATTATTTCAAGGGACCTGGAAAGACCACCAGCCTGACCTTAAGGATCATGCCGGAGGGCGGAGCCAGGACCATTGCCCTGGAGACTGGCGAGATCGACATGTCCATTTCCGTGGACGCCACAGACGTGCAGAATGTAAAGGCCAATAAGGAGCTCATGGCTCTGGAAAAGACCTCTGTTTCTGTGGAGTATCTGGCCATGAACTGTGAGAAAGAGCCTTTCAACGATCCCAAGGTGCGCCAGGCCATCAACTACGCTTTAAACCAACAGGAGATCATCGACGTGGTCCTGGAGGGCAGAGGCCAGGTGGCCAACAGCGTCATGAACGTCAATATCCCGGGTTACAGCGAGGAGATCACCGGCTATTCCCAGGATCTGGAGAAGGCCAAGGCCCTGATGGCAGAGGCAGGTTATCCGGACGGCTTTAAGACCACCCTGTTTGCATCCGGCGATGTGAGAAACCGTGAGGCCCAGATCATCCAGGCCCAGCTTCTGGAGATCGGCATCGAGGTGGATATCCAGCTTTACGAGTGGGGCGCATTCTTAGACGCCATCAATAAGGGCGAGCACGATATGTTCATCAGCAGCTGGTCCAACGCCACCATGGATCCGGATGCCAGCATTTTCCCGCTGTTCCATACAAAGAACTTCGGAGCCACCGGAAACCGTGCGTTTTACAGCAATCCGGAGGTGGATACGCTGATCGAGCAGGCCCAGAAGGAGTCCGACAACGCCAAGCGTATGGAGCTTTATAAGGAGATCCAGCAGAAGATCAATGACGACGCTCCATGGGCGTGCCTGTTCTATGGAACCACCTGTACGGGCATCCGGGCAGACTTAAAGGGCTTTGTGCTCCATCCGTCGTCTGCGAACCATTACGAAAATCTGTACTACGAAAAATAAAAACTGCAAACCAGTAAAAAATGCAGGCTTTCCGGCGGAAACGCTGCGGAGGCCTGCTTTTTTACACCATATGTATGGGAGGAATCAGCATGAGAACAGAGATCCAGGATTTTATTGACCAGGAGGCGCCGTCCGGGCTCCAGCTGTCTCCAGATGGCCGCTTCGGGGCCTTTGTGGTGACGAAGCCGGATGGGGAGGAAAACTGCTACCATTCCTGGCTTCAGGTGGTGGATGTGGAAAACGGGACCGTCCGGAAGCTGACCAGTGGAAAAAAGGAGAAGAGCTTTGCCTGGGAGGACGGGGAGCATCTTTTCTTTGTGGGAAACAGGGAAAAAGACAGGAAGGGAGAAGCTCTGCTTTACAGGATTTCCGTTGCCGGAGGCGAGGCCGAGCTTTGCGGGACCCTTCCCAAGGGCACCAGAAAGATCCGGTGCCAGAACGGGATCCTGTACTGCCTGGTCCATGAACATTATTATGAAAAGGAAGAGGATTATGAGGTCTTCGACGAGATCCCCTTCTGGAGCAACGGCGTGGGGATCGTCAATAAGGTCCGGGACCGGCTGTACCGGTATGATCTTAAGACCGGAGAGGCCAGAGTCCTGTCGCCGGAATATGGCCAGGTGGAGGCCTTCTGGGCTGAGAATGGGACCGTATTTTTTACCTGCAATATCTACACCGGGAAAAAGCTTCCGCAGAACGGTCTTTATGAGTATGTGGAGGAGACGGACACTGTGATCCGCCATCTGGACCAGGGGATGTTTTCCATCAGCTACGCGTGCAGACGGAATGGCCGGGTGGAATTCTTAGGCTCTGATATGAAGCGGTTCGGCTACAATGAAAATCCGGATCTGTATGTGCTGGAGGACGGGGCTCCCAGACTGCTGGCCCGCTACGATTACAGCGTGAAGGAGGGCATGTGCCGGGATGGGAGGATCTATGTAAACAGCACCGTAGGGACTGACGTGATGCTGCAATGCTTTGACATGGATGGAAACGTAACGGCTGTGACGGACCGCGCTGGTACCGTGGAGTCCTTTGATATCTGCGGCGGCCGGATCCTGTTTACAGGCATGAGGGACCAGGGGCTTTCGGAGGTTTACAGCCTGGAGAACGGGAAGGAGACGTGCTTTACGGACTTTACGGCCCGCTGCTTAAAGGAAAAGGAAGTCAGCCCCATCCGCCATTTTACCTTTACCCATGAGGGACTGGAGCTGGATGGCTTCGTGATCCCGCCTGTGGGCTTCGACCCGTCTGATACGGAGAAAACGTATCCGGGCATCCTGACCATCCATGGCGGTCCCAAGGCCATCTACGGGGCCACATACAGCCATGAATTCCAGGTCTACGCGTCCCGGGGGTATTTTGTATTCTTTATGAATCCCACAGGCAGCGACGGCCGGGGCAATGCGTTCGCGGATATCGTGGCAAAGCAGGGCTCCATCGACTATGAGCAGCTCATGGCCTTCACAGACGAGGTCTTAAGGCAGTATCCGGCCCTGGACGGAGACCGTCTGGGCGTCATGGGGATCAGCTACGGCGGCTTTATGACCAACTGGATCATCGGCCATACGGACCGGTTCAAGGCGGCTGTGCCTCAGTGCTGCATTGCCAACTGGATCACCAAGACCAATACCACTGACATCGGATATGCGTTCAATACCACCCAGCTGGGCGGGGACGTATGGGAAAATTATGATAAGATGTGGGAGCTTTCGCCCTTAAAGTATGCAGACAGGGTAAAGACGCCGTCCCTGATCATCCAGTGCGATGAGGACTACCGCTGCTGGGTAGCAGAGGGAGTCCAGATGTTTTCCGCACTGAAATATCATGGGGTTCCGGCAAGACTGCTCATGATCCACGGCGAGCACCACAGCGTTTCCAGGCTTGGAAAGCCGAAAAAGAGGGTGCGCCGCTTAAATGAGATCGTGAGCTGGCTGGATACGTATTTAAAATAATCCCTGGATCAGGATCACCAGGATCAGTACCGGGAGGACAAAGCGGAAGTAATTTTTAACCAGCTTTCCTCCCGGCATTTTCATGCCCTCGCCTTTGTTGGCTTCAGACAGGTAATTGTCAAAATTCCAGCCCCATTTTGTGACGCAGAACAGCAGATATACCAGGGAGCCAAGAGGAAGCAGCAGATTGCTCACCAGGAAGTCCTCGGTATCCAGAACATCCCGTCCACCGATGAGGCGGAGATCGCTCCAGACATTATAGCCCAGTACGCATGGCAGGCTTAATACCAGAATGAGGACACAGTTGATGAGGACTGCTTTTTTCCGGTCCCAGCCGAAATTGTCGATGCAGCTGGCCAGCAGGTTCTCAAATACGGCAATGACCGTAGAGAAGCTGGCGAAGGTCATGAACAGGAAGAACAGGGCTCCCCATACCCGTCCGCCGGCCATATTGGCAAACACGTTGGGCAGGGTGACGAAGATCAGCTGCGGACCGGAATCCGGCTGTACGCCGAAGGAGAAGCAGGCCGGGAAGATGATGAGTCCTGCGGACAGGGCTACAAAGGTGTCCAGGATACAGATGCTGACAGATTCACCGGCCAGAGTTCGTTTTTCTTCCATGTAGCTTCCAAAGATCTCCATGGCCCCGATTCCCAGACTCAGGGTAAAGAAGGACTGGTTCATGGCTGCGGTGATGACGTTGGGGAGGCCCACCTGGGCAGCCCGTTCAAAATCTGGGAGCAGGTAGAAGGCCAGGCCCTCCTTTGCCCCGGGCAGCAGCATGCTGTGGACGGCCAGCACCAGGATCAGGACGAAGAGGCAGCCCATCATCCATTTGGTGATCCGCTCCAGGCCGTTTCTGAGACCCAGGCTGCAGATCAGAAAGCCCGCGATGACGGTAACGGCCATCCAGAGCCCCATCTCCATGGGATCGGCCAGAAGGGAGCCGAACACGCCGGAAACGGCTTCTGTGTCCAGTCCGTGAAAGGTTCCGGTGAGGAACTTAAAAAAGTAGCTGATCATCCAGCCGGAGACTGTGGTATAATACATCATCAACAGGTAGCATCCCAGCATACAGAACCAGCCGTGGATGTGCCATTTACTTCCGGGCTTTTCCAGGGCCTTATAGCCGTTTACGGCGCTTTTTCTGCTGGCGCGGCCCACGGCCAGCTCCATGGTCAGCACGGGAACTCCCATACATAACAGGAACAGGAGGTAGAACAGCACAAATACGCTGCCTCCGTTTTCTCCGGCCACATACGGGAATCTCCATACATTGCCGATGCCGATGGCACAGCCGGCGCTGACCAGGATAAAGCCGAGCCGGGAGCCAAAACTTTCACGTTTCATTTTCTTATTCCCCCTTTATTACTGCTTCATGATAACGTGCGTTACTATGATAGTAAAAAAAAGGGAAAAATGCAACGGTAATTGCCGCATTTGTCGGAAATGCTGGTTTTTTTGCGATATTTTTGCGTTTCTTTAGCGGGTTCGTGGTTGTAATTCACTGGGAATGTTGCTATAATGAGTGGCTGTTTGAGAAGAAAAAAACACGAAAGGGAAAGGTGGTTCAAAGTGAGTGAGATGATCCCGTTATGGCTCTGCATCCCGTTTGCAGGCCTGCTTTTATGTATTGCCGTACTGCCTCTTATAAAGCCCCACTGGTGGGAGGAGCACCAGCCCCATGCTGTGGCCTTCTGGTCCCTGCTTTTTGTGGTGCCCTTCGCGCTGATGTACGGTGTATCCCATGCATCGGAGACGGTGCTGGAGTGTATGATCAATGATTATCTGACGTTTATCGTCCTGCTGTTTGGCCTGTTCTGTGTGTCCGGAAATATCACCATGTCCGGTGATCTGGCAGGCTCACCCAGGATCAATGTGGGACTTTTAGCTCTGGGAACCATCCTTTCCAGCTGGATCGGCACCACAGGCGCCAGTATGCTGATGATCCGTCCGATCATTAAGATGAATGCATGGCGGAAGCACCGGAGGCATATCATTGTATTTTTTATTTTCCTGGTGTCCAATATGGGCGGCTGTCTGACTCCCATCGGGGATCCGCCGCTCCTGATGGGCTTCATGCGGGGTGTGCCGTTTTTCTGGAGCCTTCATTTAACGCCGGTCCTGATGTTTAATATGGCATTGCTGCTGTTTATTTTTTACTGGATCGACCGGAGGGCCTACCGGACCGATATTGCAAAGGGCTTAAAGCCGGATATCAGCAAGCCCGGTACGGAGATCAAGATCCGCGGGGCCCATAACATGATCTTTATCGTGATGATCGTGGCCGCTGTGATCTTAAGCGGGACCCTTCCAAGCCTTCCGATGTTTCAGGATGCGGAGGGGAAGGTGCTGGGGATTCACATCCTGGGGGAGGTGGTCTTAAGCTATCCGGCAGTCATCGAGATCGCCATTATCCTGCTGGCGGCCTTTTTATCCTTTAAGACCACAGACGCGTCCATCCGCCGGGAGAACCATTTTACCTGGAGCGCCATTAAAGAGGTGGCGGTGCTGTTTGTGGGGATCTTCATCACCATGCAGCCGGCCCTGATGCTGTTAAAGGCCAGCGGGCCGAAGCTAGGGATCACGGATCCCTTCCAGATGTTCTGGGCCACAGGGCTTCTGTCCAGTTTCCTGGATAATACGCCCACCTATCTGGTGTTCTTAACGACAGCCGGATCTCTGGGCTTTACCGGCGGCATGATGACGGCTCTGGGCTCTGTTCCCATCAAAATGCTGGAGGCGATCTCTGCCGGAGCCGTGTTCATGGGAGCCAACACATATATTGGAAATGCGCCTAACTTTATGGTCAAATCCATTGCGGACGAAAATGGTATCCGGATGCCGTCCTTTTTCGGCTATCTGCTCTGGTCCTTCGGGATCCTGATGCCGGTGTTTATCCTGGATACGCTGTTATTCTTTTTATAGGAAGGGGGAGGAATCATGTCAATGAACCGAGAAGAGATCAAGGAACTGGCAGAGCATATTTATGACCTGGATGCGGAAGTCTATATCCATCTGGGCTCCTCCCTGGGCCGCGTGTTCAACCGGGACAGGGAACGGTGCGTCAATGAGCTGACAGAGCTTCTGATGACCCGGCCCCAGGGCCACGTGGTGCGGAGCGAGCTTGCCCTGATCGCCAATATGGCCAGGACCCTGGAGGACAAGGAGGAGCGGAAGCTTTGCATGTCCGAATATGACAGGATCTTAAAAGAGGTCATGAGCCTTCCCACCAGCTTTGCCCATGGAGACGTGCTGGACCCGGATCTGGCGGAGCTGAACGCCTTTAACCTGAAGGAACGGTTCTCCGACCAGGACCACCTGATCGTCTGCATCAGCTGGACCTATGGCAGCGGCGGAAATGAGGTGGGCTTCCGGCTTTCCGATAAATTGAAGATCAGCTATTATGACGCCGAGATCTTTGAAGCGGTCTTAAAACGGCTGGACGCAGAAAAAGATTCCTTCCATGATACAGCGGGATATGCCAGCGAGGTGAAGGATGAGATCAGCCAGAGCCCGGCCAGTGCCTTTGCACCGGCGAAGAAGCTGACTCTGAGGCAGAGGTTCCGGGAGTTCAGCCGTTATCACGGCCTGTCCAAGCGGGATGCGGTATTCTTTAACCAGAGCGATCTGCTTTGCGATATGGCGAAGAAGGAGGACTTCATCATCATGGGCCGCTGCGGCGATGCCATCATGACCAATAATAAGATCCCCCATATCAGTATCTATATCACAGCCCCCTTTGAGCAGAGGGTCCGCCGGGCTGTGGAGGTCAACAGCGGACTGGATGAACGGAAGGCCAGAAGGCTCCTCCACCGCCTGGACCGGAGGCATTCCCGGTATTATAATTTCTATACGGGAAGAAAGTGGGGCCATGCCAATAACTATGACCTCTGCATCAACACCGCCAGCTACGGGATCGATGGTACCGTGGATTTCATTCTGAAAATGATCGATGGAGGAAGAAAATAGGAGCTGCCCGCCCCGTCCTTTGGACGGGGCTTTTTTGCGTTATGGGGCGATCCAGGGGCCACTTCAGGCCTCGCTGTTGGGCATAGACGGGGCTTTTTTTCTGCTATGCCCAAAATTCCAGTGTTTTTTGGGCATACACGAAGAAAAACGCAGTATACGCCCAATCCGTTGGAAAAATCCAGTGGAAATCCAGTGAAATTTCAGGTTTCCCCAGTAATCTCTGGGCACTGTGGAAAAAAACGTGCATTTTCGCCCAATATTTTTGATGATACGGGTAGGGGGAATATAAAGGCTGGGAGAATGTGAAAACCAGCCAGAATGGCCGGATCTCGCTGTCCGCGCGTGCTCTTATAGGAAATACTGCCGCACCAGAGCCTCGGCCGTTTCTGTGTTCAGGGGATGCTCCTGGGTTTCATAGGTGGTGATAAGCTGGATCGAGGGGATGATCTGAAAGGAAGTGTACAGCTGGAGCTTTGAAAAGGTGCGGGCAGCGTAGGACGGCTGATCCATCATGCCGAAATGCTCCCAGTAATACGTTTTTCCGCTGGAGGGGTCGCGGATGGTAAAATCCGGGTAGATCACAGTTTTTCCCAAAGTGAGGGCGCATTCATACCGGAAAGGAACCTGGTTAGTATACAGAACCATGTCGATGATCGCCTCAGATTTGGACCGGACCAGGTGGCCGGAGGCACATTTATGGATCCGCTGCTCCGGAAACAGGGGATTCTGGTCATAGGGGGCCGCTGCCCACTGGGCCAGCTCCGGGGACAAAGGGGTAAAATAGGGAGCGAGAAGCGGCTGGTAAGCGGGATTCTCCAGATAAGCCTGTACAGCCTGTTCAGCGGCCTGGCTTTTCCGGGCAAGATAAGAGTCAAGAAAGGCACGTCTGGCCTGGAGGGATCTTAACAGAAGGGAAAGATATTTTCTGACAGCCAGTTTTTCGGCCAGGGGACGGGCGCTTTTGGGAAGATAGGAAAGCCCGTCTCCGCAGTTCCAGTACCATTTCCAGTAATTTCCATTACGGGAACAGGCAAGGCTGCCGTCCGGGAGAGTTTGGAGGCGGCGTTTTACGTCTGCGATCTCAAGCTCCAGCTTTTTTAATTCATCGTTTATTTTATCCATAATTTAGAACCTCCGGATGAAAAGATAATAGAAGTGGTGTAAAGACTGGTCTGCGATCCCGGGAGATCCCGCCGCAGGGGCAGGGCTCCGGGAATCGCATATAGACAGAAGGACCGGGCCCAAAGGCCGGATGAAGGGCCGCGGCTTCCGGGAAACCCGTCCCAAGAAGCCTGTCCCGAGGCGGCCGGCCGGAACGCGGGCCGCAGAGCCGGACATATTCCCTGGCCTATGGCCGGATGGACGCCTCCTAATAAATCTCATGGAACATCTTTGCCAGGGCCATGGTGGCCTTGGAGCGGTATTCGCCGGCGGGATAGGCCAGGGAAAGATCCAGAAAAAGCCCTTTCCGGCCCACCGACAGATATTCCACGCCTGGGGCCTTCACCATACAGGAATGATACGTAAAGGAAAGGGCGATCCCCTCTCGGGCCATGGCGGCAGCGAAGGGGGCGGTGATATTGGTGTTCTGGGCCAAGGGCTCCAGGTGCAGATCCTCGAAGGCCTTCCGGATCATGGAGCCCAGGATGGTCCTTGGCGGTCCCAGGATACACTCGAACCGGGCGATGTCCTTCAGATCGACCCAGCGTGTCCCGTCTTCCTCCCGGTGAACGAATTCCATGACAGGGTGCTCCGAAACAGTGACCAGATAGATCTCATCCCGGGTGAGAAAATCCAGCTGCTTATGGAGGCGGGGGCTGGGAAGGGCCAGGAGCGCCATGTCCAGAAAGCCCTCCAGGATCATTTCCTCCAGATACATACTGTCTTTTTCTGTGATCTCCACATGGATCCGGGGATACCGGTCACGGAACCGCTTGAGTACAGGCGGCAGCAGATAAGTGCCCCGGAAGGTGCTGATCCCCAGCTCGATACGGCCGCCGGAAAGCTCTTCGATATCCCACAGCTCGCTTTGGGCCCGGTGGTACTGGAGGAGGATCTGGCGGGCATGGTTTAAAAATACCGAGCCGGAGGCCGTAGGACGGACGCCCCGTGAGGTCCGCATAAATAAAGGCGCTCCCAGCTCTGCCTCGTAGAGCTGGAGGAACTGGCTCAGGCTGGACTGGGCCATATAGAGCTTTTCCGCCGCCCGGGAAATGCTGCCCTCGTCGGCAATGGTCACGATATAATTCAGCTCTTTCAGATTCATAGGACTCCTTTCACGGCAGCTCTGCCATCGGTTTTTCCGATATAAACTATTTGATATTTTATATTTCTCTAATTATGGGAATAGTATAAGATAAATATTGACAGAAAGCAATTCCATATGAACGGATGGATGAACGAATTGCACAAATGAAAAGATTGGAAGGGGAAAAGAAAATGAGCAAAGTGTCAATGAAAGGCGTCATCGACATGCATGTGCACACGAATCCGGATCTGCGGCTCCGTGCGTATGACGATTTCGAGATGATGGAGGCCGGGATCCGCGTGGGTGCGCGGGCTATCGTTTTAAAGACCCACCAGGGAACCACCATGGACCGGGCCTACCTGTGCAACCGCCACAACGAGATCGTCCATGGAAAGACTAACAATTTTACCATGTTCGGCAGCATTACCTTAAATAAGGTGGTGGGCGGCATCAACCCCAAGGCCGTGGACGTGGCGTTAAAGCTGGGAGCAAAGGTCGTATGGCTTCCGACCCAGTCGGCCAGGAACCATATGGTGAAAAACAACCTGGACCCGGCGGGCTGCGTGGACGTGGTGAGAGACGGAAAGGTGGTTCCGGAGCTGAACGACGTGTTCGGTCTTATCCGGGATCATAATGCAGTGCTGGGGACGGCCCATGTGTCTCCGGAGGAGGCCTTCATCGTAGTGGAGGCGGCCAGGAACGCAGGCGTTAAGAACATTGTGGTCACCCATCCCGAGTGGTGGATCGTGGACATGAGCGTGGAGGACCAGGTGCGGATCGTAAAGGACTATGACGTGATCCTGGAGCGCTGCTACGCCCAGAACATGGGCGGCGGAAAGTATAAGAGCAACCTTCCGTCCAACGTGGAGATCATCAAAGAGGTGGGCTACCAGAACGTGATGGTAGACACCGACGGCGGCCAGACGGAAAATCCCCACTGGGAGCTGGCCATGGAGGAATACATGCAGTATCTGGTGGATCACGGGATCCCGGAGGAGCACGTATACCATATGACAAGGACCATCCCGTCCCGTCTGCTGGGACTGGAGGATTAAGATACCGCATTTAAGGAGGAAAATGATATGATCAGCGTTGTTCTTGTGGCATCCATAGCCCTGGCCGTCGTGCTGGGTTACAAGACAAAGATCAATACGGGATTTTTCTGCATCGCATTCGCATACCTCATCGGATGCTTTGCACTGGGCATGAAGACGAAGGAGCTGATCGCCTGCTGGCCCACCAGCACCATGTTCGTCATCCTGTCCGTATCCCTGTTTTACAATTTTGCAGCCATCAACGGAACCCTTGAAAAAATGTCCTCTGCCCTGCTTTATGCATGCAGGAGCTTTCCAGGACTCCTTCCCTTTGCCCTTTTCTTCGTGGCAGTGATCCTCTCTGTCATGGGAGCGGCATACTTTACCGTACTGGCTTTCCTGGCCCCCATCACCTTAGTGATCTGTGACGAGGCCAAAATGGATAAGCTCACCGGAGCCGTGGCCATCAACTGCGGCGCCCTGGCAGGCGGAAACTTCCCCACAGCGGCCCTGGGCGTTGTATTCCGCGGTCTGATGGAGACTGCTTATGAGGCGGAACCGGCCCTTACGGCTCCCGACTCCTTCAGCGAGGAATTTAAGATCTTCGGCTTTGCCATCGTGTTCTCCCTGATCCTCATCGCCATCTTCCGCTATGGCTTCAAGGCCAACCGGAACATAGGAAAGGGGATCACCTTTAAAAAGCCGGAGCCCTTTGATAAAAAACAGAAAATGACTCTGAACCTGATGCTTCTTATGATGGCAGTGGTGCTGGTATTCCCCTTATTAAAGCTGGTAATGCCGGGCAATGGCGTGATCGCAGCCATCAGCAGTAAGATCGACGTGGGCCTGGTGGCAATCTGCTTCACCGTGATCGCCCTTTTAATGAACCTGGCCCCCCAGAAGGAGGTCATCGCCCGCGTACCGTGGAACACCATCATCATGATCGCCGGAGCAGGCATGCTGATCGCAGTGGCCGTTAAGGCAGGCACCATCGACGCCCTGTCTGCATGGATCGGCTCCAACGTACCGGTGGCTCTGGTCCCCATTGCCTTCAGCCTGGTGGCAGCATTCATGAGCTTCTTCAGCTCCACCACAGGTGTGGTGGCCCCGGCCCTGTTCCCGCTGATCCCGGCCCTGGCCGTGTCCACGGGACTGAACCCGGCTGTGCTCTTTGCCTGCACGGTCCTGGGCGCACAGTCCAGCGCCATCAGCCCGTTCTCTTCCGGCGGCAGCCTGATCCTGGGCTCCTGCGGAAACGAGGAGGAGAGAAACGCATTGTTCAACCGTCTGTTATTTGTGGCCGTACCCATCAGCGTTGTAAGCTGCGCAGTCTATAACGTGATCGTAGCCATGGTTCTTTAATTTAGGAGGAATATGGAAATGGAAAAGATTCAGATGAAGACTCCCCTGGTGGAGATGGATGGAGACGAGATGACCAGGATCCTCTGGCAGTACATCAAGGATGAGCTCCTTACGCCCTTTATCGACTTAAATACAGAGTATTATGACCTGGGCCTGGAATACCGGGACAAGACCAACGACCAGGTGACCGTGGATGCGGCAGAGGCCACAAAGAAGTACGGCGTGGCAGTAAAATGTGCTACCATCACCGCCAACGCGGCCCGGGTAAAGGAATACGGCCTGAAGGAGATGTGGAAGAGCCCCAACGGCACCATCCGCGCCATCTTAGACGGCACTGTGTTCCGCAGCCCCATTGTGGTCAAAGGCATCGAGCCCTGTGTGAAGAACTGGAAAAAGCCCATCACCCTGGCAAGACACGCCTACGGCGACGTATATAAAAACGCGGAGCTCAGGATCCCCGGCGCAGGTGAGGTGAAGCTGGTGTATACGCCGGCGGACGGCTCTCCGGAGGAGACTCTTTCCGTCCATGCCTTTGAGGGTCCGGGCGTGGTCCAGGGCCAGTACAACCTGGATGATTCCATTGAAAACTTTGCAAAGAGCTGCTTTGAGTATGCACTGGAGACGAAGCAGGATCTGTGGTTTGCCACAAAGGATACGGTTTCCAAGAAATACGACCACCGGTTCAAGGATATTTTTGCAGAGATCTACGAAGCGTCCTATAAAGAGAGATTCCAGGCCGCAGGCATTGAATACTTCTATACCCTTATTGACGACGCCGTTGCCCGGGTCATGAAGGCAGAGGGCGGATTTATCTGGGCCTGCAAGAATTACGACGGCGATGTGATGAGCGACATGGTCTCCTCCGCCTTCGGCTCCCTGGCCATGATGACCTCGGTGCTGGTATCCCCCAACGGATATTATGAGTATGAGGCGGCCCATGGAACCGTACAGCGCCACTACTATAAGCACTTAAAGGGAGAGGAGACCTCCACCAATTCGGTGGCCACCATCTTCGCCTGGTCCGGAGCGCTGAGAAAGCGCGGCGAGCTGGATGGAAACCAGGAGCTGGCAGCCTTTGCGGACAAGCTGGAAAAGGCCACCATCGATACCATCGAAGGCGGAAAGATGACGAAGGACCTGGCCCTTATGACCACCCTTCCCAACCCCACCGTGTTAAACAGCAGGGATTTCATCCTGGCCATCCGGGAAAAGCTGGAGGCCATGCTGTAACAGACGACAATTACCCAATATTGGATACATACCTTATATACCCCCAAATACCCCAACAGGAAACTCTCCCAGACAGCCATGGGCTGCGGGAGAGTTTTCTGTATGTAAAAGATGAATATAAAAATATATTGACAATTTTGGAATAGATGGGTATACTGGTACAAAATTACAGCCGGACAGCGGAGAAGGAGGAAGCGCAATGGAAGGAAAAGGTAGTGTCAGCTTAAGGCCCTGGACCATGGAGGATAAGGAGGATCTGGCAAGGCTCTGCAATGGTGTAGACCGGTCTTATCTAAGGAACAGCCTGCCGTTCCCATATACAGAAAAGGACGCAGAATGGTGGATCGGAATGACCCTGGACCGTGACGGGAAGGATGGGGTATTCCGGGCTGTCTGTCTGGATGGAAAGGTCGTTGGAAATATCTCGGTGGAGCAGGGAACGGACGTTTACCGCTGCGGCGCGGAGATCGGCTATATGCTGGACCGGGGCGTCTGGTCCCAGGGGATCATGACAGAGGCAGCAGGGCTCATATGCAAAGAGGCATGGAGGCTCCTGGATATCCTCCGGATCACCGGACGGGTCTATGAGCCAAATAAGGCATCCAGGCGGGTCCTGGAAAAGAACGGTTTTGAGCTGGAGGGGCTTTTAAAGCAGGCGGTGGATAAAAATGGGAACATATACAACCTGTGCATTTACGGGAAGGTGAAGCCATAAAGAGGAATGAGCCGGGGCAGAGGACCTGACAGACAGCGTTTCTGGCTCCAGGACAGAAAAAGGAGGCGTATCCTACGCCTCCTCATCGCTCCGGCCGGACCTGGCCTCTTCCAGATAGTTATACAGAGTGTACTTGGAGATCTGAAGCGTCTCGCAGAGGAGAACGCTGGTCTTTGAGATCTTGAATACGCCCTTCTGGTCCAGGTAGTCCAGGGCTTTTATTTTTTCTTCTTTATTCATCAGGGACATGGGCTTGCCCACCAGGGCTTCGGCCTGGTTCATATAATACTGGAGGATATCGTCCACGTTTTTCGTCGCCAGGGCGTCCATATCGGTGGCCGGGGGCGTGTGGATATCCGTAGCCGGGTGCTGGATGAAGGCCTGTAAGGCGTTCTGTGCGATCAGAAGCTGGGACACATCCAGGTTGACGCAGACAGAGCCGATGATCTTCCCGTTTTCATCGGGGATCAGTGTCGTAAAGGATTTAAAAAAACGATCCTTGGGCCCGTTGGAAAAGGTCTGGATACTGTCCTTTAAGGGCTCAATGCTCTTTCCGAACTGGGTGATCATACCACCCTTGGGAGAACCGCCCACGTGACGGCCGCTTAAGTCTGCGTTCAGCGCGTACACGATGGTATGGTCGTAGCCCTTCCGGTAGTCATGGATGAGGATCTCGCTGTCCTCACCAAGAAATTTCTGGAGCCCCTCCAGAAAACGGATCAAAAAGTCAAAGTCCAGGTAGTTTCCTATCTCCACAATGTTCCCCTTTCGGTGCTGGTTCAGATTTGTCCGCCCGATGCGGACATCATATCTATTATAATTCCGCAGAGGCCATTTGTCAAATTCCGGAGGACGCCGGAGGCTGCTCCGATACAGGATACAGGGTGATGATGTCCATGACATCCCGGGTCCACGGTTCCTGGCCGGAGAAGCTGCACTGCACCGTTTCCCCGTCGGAATAAAGGGTCAGGTCTCCATAGAAATTATTCACATGGAGAAGATCTCCGGTTCCCGTATCTTTGGAGGGAAAAAGAACAGATTCAAACCGGAACAGGACGATCCACTGGAAATCACCTTCGCTGTATCGGTGGGTTTTTGTTCCGCGGGGGAGGAGATTCCCCAGTTTTGTCCGGAAGGCAGGGGAGCCAAACAGCCGGAGCGCTTCTTTAAAGTGCGGGTCCTCCGGTGTTATGAGGAAGCGGGTGTCCTCTGCCTGTATTCCTTCACTGTAATATCCGTGGATCTGGATACACTGGTCCAGGTCCAGGAACGGATACCGCTGGGCGATGGTCCGGGGGCGGGTATAGATGGCTGCGGCCAGAAGGCCTCCCGCCAGGATGGCTGCGGCAGCCAGACATTTTGTTTTTTTCTTCATAAGGTCCCATCCTTTCACATCCCCCTCCGAGAGAATTAAGCGCCTGGATTTTCGCGGTAAACGCAGAAACCAGATTCGCGATAGTATACGGTCTGTTTACACCGCCAGTATACCATATGGAAGAAAGCCTGGGAACCCAGGCTTGTACATAAATTCATACAGAAAACCCCTTGACAACCAGAAAGGGAGACAGTATAATGAAATCATCCAAACAATTTGGAATCCATACAAACTTTTTGTAATACCATACAGTTCTCCGTGTGAGAGATGCCCCATTCCGCAGAGTGGATGCCTGCGGATCAGCCATCCTGGATCTTTTCTCCAATCTTTTTGATCCGGATGCTGCCGTTTCCCATGAGGAGGGGAGACCGGGGCAGAAACAAATCAATGCTGCAACAGGAAAACAGGCCATGCGTAAAAAGCGCCGGGCCTGTTTTTCTGTCTGAAAAAATAAGAAGAGCATCTGTACTGTGTCCCGAAGATGAAGTATAATGGGAGCATATAACAGAACAGGAGGCGGAAGGCCATGACCATATCCCAGTATTTTCCCATTTATGACCAGCTGGACAAAGCAGACCAGGAAAGGCTCGATTATGCGGCGGTGAAGCGGAGGGTTCCAAAAGGCACGCTTCTCCATGGCGGAGACGGCGTATGCACCGGCCTGCTGGTGATCGCCTCCGGCCAGCTCCGGGCCCATATGATCTCCGAAGAGGGGAGGGAGATCACTCTGTACCGGCTGTTTGAGCGGGATATCTGCCTGTTTTCGGCTTCCTGCATTATGAGCAGTCTCCAGTTTGACGTGTTCATCTCTGCGGAGAAGGACACGGAGCTCTGGATCATCCCGCCGGATTTTTATAAGGGGCTGATGGAGCGGTCGGCCGTGGTGGCCAACTATACCAGCCAGATCATGGCATCCCGGTTTACGGATGTCATGTGGCTCATGGACCAGGTGATGTGGAAGAGCTTCGATAAACGGCTGGCGGGCTTCCTTCTGGAGGAAAGCGTCCTGGAGGAGACGGATACCCTTAAGATCACCCATGAAAAGATCGCCAGCCATATGGGCACCGCCAGGGAGGTGGTCACCCGGATGTTAAAGTATTTCCAGACCGAGGGCCTGGTACGGCTTTCCAGGGGGGCTGTGGAGATCCTGGACCGGAAGGGACTTTCCGTACTGGCGGATACATAAAAGACCGCTGCTGCTTATTTTCCAATGAATTTCAGGATCTGCTGTTTTGGCATGGCGCCCATGGTCTTACGGACGACTTTTCCGTTTTCCATGTAAAACAGGGAGGGAATGCTCATGACGCCGAACTGTCCGGCCAGCTCCGGCTGTTCATCCACGTTGATCTTTCCCACCCGGATCTCCGGATGGTCCTCTGCGATCTCATCCACAATGGGGGATACCATCCGGCAGGGGCCGCACCAGGACGCCCAGAAATCCAGAAGGACAGGACGGTCGCTTCCCATGATCTCCTGTTCAAAGTTTTCGCTTGTGATATTCATAACTGACATAGAAAAACCTCCTTGTGGCTGATCGTTTATTTTCGTTCTTTATATCTGTATCATACCAGAAGGAGGCGGAGGCTTCCGTGACAAGATCACAAAAGCCCATGCCGGGCCGCCCGGGGCGGTACGGACTGGAAAATCAAAAAAGGAGGAGCAGAAACATGAACTGCAGACCAGAGGACATGCTTGTATATGCGGTGACAGACCGGGCCTGGTTAAAGGGGGAAAACCTGAAGGACCAGGTGGAAAAGGCATTAAAGGGAGGAGTGACCTTTGTGCAGCTCCGGGAAAAAAATCTGGACCGCCGCTTATTTTTAGAGGAGGCTGCGGCCATAAAGGAGCTGTGTGGTTCCTTCCATGTTCCCTTTGTCATCAACGACGATGTGGAGATCGCCCTGGCCTCCGGGGCCGACGGGGTCCATGTGGGCCAGAAGGATATGGACGTAAAAGAGGCCAGAAGGCGTCTGGGGCCGGGAAAGATCATCGGCGTGTCCTGTAAGACCGTGGAGCAGGCAAAGGCGGCGGAGGCCGGAGGGGCCGATTATCTGGGCGTGGGAGCCATGTATCCCACAGATACCAAATCGGATACCTCCCAGGTAACGGTGGAGACCTTAAAGGCCATATGCCGGGCGGTGGATATCCCGGTGGTGGCCATCGGAGGGATCCGGGCGGACCGGATCCAGCCTTTAAAAGGGACCGGGGCCGACGGAGTGGCCGTGGTCAGCGCCATTTTCGGCCAGCCGGATATTGAAGCGGCCGCCAGACGGCTTAAAGAGACGGCGGAGATGTATCTGGGAAGGCACAGACGCCGGAAGACGGTTCTGACCATTGCGGGCAGCGATTCCAGCGGCGGGGCCGGGATCCAGGCAGACTTAAAGACCATGCTGGCCAACGGTGTTTACGGCATGAGCGCCATTACGGCCCTGACGGCCCAGAATACCACAGGGGTCTCCGGGATCTTTCCTGTGACGCCGGAATTTTTAGCCATGCAGATCGACAGCGTCTTTTCGGATATCCGTCCCGATGCCGTAAAGATCGGGATGGTATCCTCAGGGGAGCTGATCCGGGTCATTGCAGAACGGCTTTCCTATTATAAAGCGGAGAACATCGTGGTGGATCCGGTGATGATCTCCACCAGCGGCTCCAGGCTCCTGGACGAGGATGCTGTGGGAGCCTTAAAGGAGCTCCTTCTGCCTATGGCTGCGGTGGCGACGCCCAATATCCCGGAGGCGGAGGTGCTTTCTGGGATCTGCATCCGGTCATCTGAGGACATGGCCCGGGCGGCGGAGATCATAAGCCGGGAGTACGGCTGTGCTGTTTTATGTAAGGGCGGTCACCGGTTAAACGATGCCAACGATCTTTTGTACCGTGACGGCGGCTTTTGCTGGTTCATGGGGCGGCGGATCGACAATCCCAACACCCATGGGACCGGCTGTACGCTGTCCAGCGCCATTGCCTCAGGGCTTGCCAGGGGATACAGCCTGGAGCAGGCGGTGGAGAGGGCCAAGGAGTATCTGTCCGGCGCGCTGGAGGCCATGCTGGATCTGGGCTCTGGTTCCGGCCCCATGGACCATGGGTTCCAGATCCCATAGGAACCGTCTTTACAAGGAGGACGGGTCTGTGATATAGTTGACTAAGTATTTAGAACTGCATACACTGGAGGAAAAATCATGAATTTTTTGGAAGAACGGATCCAGAAGGACGGGATCGTAAAAGAAGGAAATGTATTAAAGGTTGACAGCTTTTTAAACCATCAGATGGATATCCGCCTCCTGGAGCAGATGGGAGAGGAGTTCAAGCGCCGCTTTGCAGACGTACAGGTGGACAAGATCCTGACCATCGAGGCATCCGGGATCGGCATTGCCTGCATTGCCGCCAGATATTTCGATGTGCCGGTGGTATTTGCCAAAAAGACCCAGAGCATCAATCTGGACGGAGAAATGTATGTGGCAGAGGTGGAATCCTTTACCCATAAATGCAAAAACCAGGTCATCGTATCCAAAAAGTTTTTAAAGGAAGGGGAGCATGTGCTCCTGATCGACGACTTCCTGGCCAACGGCTGTGCGCTTCAGGGGCTTTTATCCATCGTAGCCCAGGCTGGAGCCATTACAGAGGGAATCGGGATCGCCATTGAAAAGGGCTTCCAGAGCGGCGGCCGGATCATAAGAAACCTGGGCTACCGTCTGGAATCCCTGGCTATCGTGGACGCCATGGACGCAGAGACGGGAACGGTAACCTTCCGTGAGCAGTAGGGGGCGGAATCCGTTCCTTCTGCTGATCCTGGCAGCTTTTCTGGTGATGAATGTGGTGGGGACAGGTCTGACGCTTCGGGCCTGCCCCCAGTTTTCTATTTCCAGGGAAGTGCTTCTGGGGGAAAATGGAAGGAACCTAAAAGAATTTGAACTGGGAGAACGGGGGGAGCTGACGTCTCTTTCCAGTGATCCGTGGATCTATTACGCCTTTGGAGAGCCGGTGAACGTCCGGTTTCTTACGGTGGAGGTATCTGGTGTAGGAGGAGCCGGCTCGGAGGCCCAGCTTTATCTGATCCCGTCGGCGGGCTACCGTACGATGGCGCTTACAGACGGAAGGCTCTCGGCCCGGTTCGGCCGTGCCCAGGGGTACCGGGGAGTCAGTGCCGTCCGCCTGGATCTGGCCACGGAGCCGGGGGCAGTGCTTACGGTGGAGGGCGCGGTGGTCAACGACCGCCTGGCAGTGATCCTGGATTTTCAGAAGCTGTATCTGTCCGCCTGGGCTCTGGGACTTCTGGCGGTCCTGGAAGTACTGGGATGGAGGCGGCTTTTCATGCTCCGGCAGGAGGAACGGAGGGGATCCTTTGGGAGATCCGGACCAGCGGCCATGGGCTTTCCAAGAAAATGGCCCCCCATCCTGGCCGCTGCGGCGCTACAGGCAATTTTAAAGGCCGGGATTCTGTGGACCCTCAGAAAACCCCTCATGGACAATGACGGAGCGGGACGTCAACATCTTTTGTGCTGGATGTTTGTTCTGGGCCTGGAGGTCTTTACCATTATGTCCCTGCATCTGGGAGCGGGAAGAAAACGGAAAAACATCTGGTACGGACTGGGACTTGCGGTCCCCTTTTCCTTTGTATGGTTTTCGGCGGCCGAGCTTCTGAACCTGGCTACCTTCGATTTCCAGACACCGCTTTATCTGGTCCTGAACCTGGCCCTGTGTGCCCTGGTGCCGGCGGTATTTCTGCTGGTCCTGGGAAACGCGGCTCTGGCCTTTTCGGGAGCGGCCCTGCTTTTTGGAGTGCTTTCGGTGGCTAACCATTATTACGGTGCGCTGAGAAACAATCCCCTGGAATACTTTGATATTGCCAATGCGGGGACGGCTGTCCATGTGCTGGGAAATTATTCCCTGGCTCTGGATGGAGTGTCGGCGGCTGCGGTCCTGGCCATTCTGGTGACGGTCCTTACGCTGGTTTCTGCCCTGGGCACAGCCCGCTGTGAAAGAAGGCTCAGAGGGTTTCTGGGAAATGTGGCCCTGGCGGCTGCGGCGGCTGCGGTCTTTGCGGCGAAGCTTCCCACCTTTGACAATTTTTCCAATCTCCAGATCATCACCAGCGAAAAGGGATATCTGCTCTCCTTTGCCTCCTTTATAAAGATGGGGAGGGTGAAGACGCCGGAGGGCTATACGGCAAAGCGGGCGGAGGAGATCCTGGAGACGGCTTTGGACGGTGCTGGGACCGAAACGGGACTTCTTAGGGAAGCCGGAGACCGTTACCCCAATCTTATCGTCATTATGAATGAGACCCTGGCGGACCTTCCGGCCATTTACGGCTTTGAGACAGACACAGACGTGTTTCCCAATATCCATTCCATGGACAATGCAGTCAGAGGAAAGGTCCTTACATCGGTTTACGGAGGCGGAACGGCCAACACAGAGTATGAATTCCTCACGGGCAACAGCCTTTATTTCCTGCCTCCTGGCAGCAGTCCCTATGTCCAGTATATGGGGGGTGTCCAGCAGTCCCTGGCCTGGAAGCTGAAGGAGCTGGGCTACCAGACGGCGGCGTACCATCCGTACCTGCCCATCAGCTACCGCAGATCGTCGGTGTATCCGCTTCTGGGACTGGATGCGTTCTACTCAGAGGAGGACAGCCTGCCCCACGAGGAATATCTCCGCACCTATGTGAGCGACCGGGCAGATTTTAAAAATGTGATCCATCTTTATGAGGAAAGGGAGCCGGGCCGCCCATTTTTCATGTTCAATGTGACCATGCAGAACCACGGCGGATATTCGGAGGACGAACCGGCGGTGGATGTGACGGTGATGCCTGTGGATAAAGAGCTCCAGACGCCGCAGATGTTAGAATATCTGTCTCTGATCCGCGAATCTGACGCGGCCTTTAAGGAGCTGACCGATTACTTCTCAGAGGCAGAGGAGGACACGGTGATCCTGATGTTCGGCGACCACCAGCCCAGCATGGACGAAGGCGTATCGGAGTTCATGGACCAGAAGCTGGAGGAACGGGACGGGGAGCTGGACTCCCAGCGGCGGTATTACGCCAGCTTTATCCTTTGGGCAAATTTTGACATTCAGGAGATGTCAGATGTGGTCACCTCCCCGGGCTTTCTGCGTCCCCTGCTGCTGGAGGCGGCGGGAGTGCCCATGAATGCCTATGAGAGCTTCCTTTTTGAGACGGCGGCTGCCTACCCGGCCATGAACGCCTTCGGCTGCTTCGACGCCTCCGGCCAGTGGAACTCCAGGATGGAGGATGAGGAGGGGGTGCTGGAGGAATACCAGTATCTGGTGTACCAGAACGTGTTTGATAAGAAGAGCATGGGAGAGGGGTACAGATAGAGGGGAAGACGATCTTGATCCTCTTTGCAGTCAGGATTTGTCAGTTTTTTAGATCTTTGCCACAAGACGGTTGAAATCATTCTGATATGCCCTGTCCTGTGGCAAGTATCCGGCAGTAATAATAGTATCCAGATTGTCATGGATGGCTGCTCCTTTCTGCCCGTAGGCATAGAAAAAGGACAGTCGGTTTTCCCGGCTGTCCCTTGGGCTGGTTCATTTAATTTTACTGTGTACTGCTTGATAAGTGGGAATCTGCTGGCTCTATAAGCGCCCCTATTCTTTTATTTTTTTCACTGTATGATCAGCCAGTGCAACGCTTATAATAAATGCAATTACCCAACACGTCACTGTATATGCTCAGGGTATTCCTGAAAACCAAATCAATAAAATAGCAGAAGATAAGAAAGTATACTACTGTAAAGAAGACCATAAGAATCTTTTCCTTCATAACATCCGCCTTCTATCATCGAAGCTCAGAATTCTACTTTGCCTTTTTAAAAAGAATCTCACAGTTTTGACATAAAAGAGGAGCCCTTGCTCCATAGATGATTTCTCATCTATTTTCCAGGACGGCCCTTTTACATACTCAAACCATCCAACACGAAAAAGTTTTGATATATAGTAAGTTTTTATGTATCAAACATAAAAATTATTGATATTCCAGAACTTTTTCGGTATACTATGAATAGGGAATAAGGAGGCGAGTGATATGATCATCCGGTCAAACTATATGAATACGCTGAAAACCTATCGGGATGTTCCGCTTGTGAAGATATTAGCGGGAATCCGGCGCTGTGGCAAATCCACAATTTTAGATATGCTGCGGGATGATCTGCTGGAAAGTGGGATTGCCGCAGACCATATTATCAGTATGCGATATACGTCGGAGGATTTTGATGACGGTATGACCGACAAAGATATGTATAACGGTATAAAGAGGCAAATGACCAATGAAGGGCGCTACTACCTTTTGCTGGATGAAGTACAGGAAATCGAAGGTTGGGAAAAAGCGGTCAATAGTCTGTTGGAGAATGCCAACACTGATATTTATGTGACTGGCTCCAATTCCAAACTGATGTCCAGCGAAATATCCACCTACTTGACGGGGCGGTATATTTCCATTCCGGTTTATACGTTGTCTTTTTCTGAGTATTTAGAATTCAAAAAATCAGATTCCTGTCATCCAAAGGAATTGTTAAATGAATATCTGCGATTGGGCGGTTTCCCAATTGTGGCGCTGGGAAACTTTGATGAACGCTCCGCCTATCAGATCGTGGAGGGTATCTATAACTCTGTTATTACGAACGATATTACAAAACGGCATAACATCACGAACTTTGATTTATTTAATCGTGTTGTAAAGTATATCGTGGAAAACGTGGGCAAGACCTTTTCGGCCAATGCCATTGCGAAGTTTCTCAAAAGCGAGGGGCGCTCTCTGTCGGTGGAGGCGGTTTATAACTATCTGAACTGGCTGGAAAAGGCGTTTGTGATCTATCGCTGCCAGCGGTATGATCTGCAGGGAAAATCTGTACTGAAAACCCAGGAAAAATTCTATCTGGCAGATGCGTCCCTAAAATACTGCATCATGGGATTTAATCCAAAGTCCATAGCGGCTATGCTGGAGAACATCGTGTATTTTGAGCTGCGGCGTCGAGGCTATGAGGTCTATATCGGAAAAAACGAAACAAAAGAAATTGACTTTGTGGCAGTGCAGCGCGATGAACGCATCTACGTTCAGGTATGCCGCAGGCTGCCGGAGGAATCTGATCGGGAAATCGCCAATCTCCTTGAAATCAGGGATCACTATCCTAAATATGTTGTGACGCTGGACGAATTGGCATCAGGAAATGTGAATGGTGTAAAAATCATACACCTGGCGGATTTTTTGCTTAGTGCTGAGTATTGAAAATATTCCATGAAATGTAGCCTCACATGAGTATGATATTGGGATTTAAAAATACCTCCGGCATTTCATAATAACGAAAAAATCTCCAGCCGCAGTCCCCGGCTGGAGATTTTTTCGTTACTTCTGCATGATATGGATGGCAAAGCCTCCGAACTCGCCGTCCAGATACACGTTTTTAATGGTCCCGTCCTCGTTGTAGGCGGCGGTGTCCATGTTGAAGGAAAAGCCCTTTTCCTTTAATTCCTCCACAGCGGCTGCCAGATCCGGCGTCCGCATGGCGATGTGGCCGCTGGTTCCCAGGAAGGGGGATTTCATACATTCAAAATAGGGGCCGCCGAATTCGGATTTCTGGCCGTGGCGGGGCTCTAAATTAAACATCATGCTTAAGAGCGACGCTAATTTTTCCGCCGATTCCGGGTCCGGGGTGTTGATACCGATGTGTTCCAGTTCAAATCTGCTTTTCATATTCATACCTCACAAACAATATTGACAGCGTATCTGTCTGCCTCCTACATTGGGAACATGATCAGGGAACCGGCGGTCAGTGCCAGCAGACGGATGAAGTACTGCGGGATCGTGAATTTCCAGAATTCCCTGATGTTGTAGTCGCCGACACCCATGACCATAGCAGGCATTCCATCGATGGGAAGGAAGTGTCCGCACCAGCCGGATACGACAATGGCGCAGGCAGCGGCTGTGGGATCCAGGCCAAGGCTTGTGCAGGTGGCGATGGCCAGAGGAGCGAATACATAAACGGTACCGATGGTGGAACCGGTCATAGTGGCCAGAACACTGGTCAGGATGCAGAAAACGAAGATCATGATAAACGGATTGATGCTTCCGCCCAGCATACCTGCCACAGTGGAACCCACCAGATCAGTAAGTCCGGTGCTTCCCAGGGCATCTGCCACGCCGATGACACCGGCGGACATGAGGATGATGGGAGCGCTGATGGCATCGCGGATCTCCTTAAAGTCCATGACTCCGGCCACCAGGATAGCACCTACGGAGAGACCGGCAATGGCGTAGCCTGCATCTCCGATCTTTCCCTGGAGGATCATGCCCACAACGGCCACTACAAAGGCAATGTAAGTTACCTGTTCCTTCCATTTGGGAAGCGTGCTGACGGAGGTTCCCTGGGCTTTGGCTTCCTCAGTGGCAGCAGCGATGGGATGATCCGGAAGGAATTTATACTGGATCAGGCAGTTGGCTAAAAAGCCCATGGAAAGGAAGAAGTTTACCACTGCGAATTTTGCTACGGAAACGTCGGCAGCCACTCCGGCACTGCCTAAGACGGCCAGGACGATGCCGTACTGTAAAGCCGTGTTAAAGGGGATCAGCGGATGGTTCGCCGCAAAGCCGGCGGTCATGATGATCTTGGACGGCGGCAGCTTTTTGCTGTATGGCAGCGTGGATAAGAGTCCGATGACCATTACATAGTAGGCGGTGGAGCCGGTGCCGAACAGGCTGCAGCCTAACATAACTACCAGGATCATCATGATATAGGCCTTAATACCGCCCTTATTGGCCATGTTGAACATGGTCTCCTTGAATCTGGCGATGAAGCTGGTTTTCTGGAGAGCTGCAATGATGGCCATGAATTCTGCCAGCATGATGATGGTGGCGTTGGAGAAGCCGGCGAAGGCGGCCTTGATATCGGCGATACCGAATACCACCAGCAGAAGACAGGCTAGAAGCGGCGGCGTGCCGAAGGGGAGCTTGTCCTGCATGATCAGGATGACCATGAGGGCAGTGATCGCTAACGCGATGATCATTTGGGTTGTCATAGTATTTTCCCTCCTACAATTCCTCTGGCCGTGTTTCATATGGGATGATGCATATTGCACAACCATATCGGGCCTTTTGTTGCTTTTAGTATACAATATGACAGGGAGGGAGACAATTGGCGAAGGTATCTTATGCGTTGCAATTAGAAACGTTTTGAAAAAATATGGAAAATGTTGAAAAAAATATGTTGAAAAGTGAAACGTAAGTATGGAAAATGTACAAAATGTTTCAAATAAGAACACATGTCCAATGGAGAAGTGTCCGTAATTGGTACAAAAATCTCCCGGAGCACAGTATTTTGGATCTGCGCTCCGGGAGATTTTAGCGGAAGAAACGGAAGACTACCGGCCGGCGTTCCCGGACCGACCTTTTGTCATGCGGACGGCATAGTCGATGGCGTTTACCAGGCTCAGCTCGTTGCTGGTGCCCTTTCCGGCCAGGGCGAAGCCGGTGCCGTGATCCACGCTGGTGCGGATGATCGGAAGTCCCAGGGTCACGTTGACTCCTTCCACGGCCTTCCAGGCCTGTTTGTCACGGTCATAGACAAAGCCCACAGTCTTTAAGGGGATATGGCCCTGGTCATGGTACATGCATACTACGATATCGTACCAGCCTCCCAGAGCTTCAGAGAATACGCTGTCCGGCGGAATGGGGCCGATGGCGTGGATGCCTTCGGCCTGGGCCGCCTCCACAGCAGGACGGATCTCCTGGATCTCTTCAGTGCCGAAAAGGCCATTTTCTCCGCAGTGGGGGTTCAGGCCGGCCACTGCCACCTTCGGATCCCCGATGCCCATATCCCGGCAGGCCTGATGGGCGATCTCGATCACTTCCAGGACCCGGGCTTTTTTCACCCGCTCGCAGGCTTCCCGCAGGGAAACGTGGGTGGAAACATGGACCACACGGAGATCGTGATGGGCCAGCATCATGGTATATTTTTTCGTGTCTGTATAGGCGGCATAGATCTCCGTATGGCCGTCGAAATGGGTATGGCCGTCGGAACGCTCCCCATGGTAAAATTCCAGGGCTTTGTTCATAGCCTCCTTATTGAGGGCGTTGGTACAGGTGGCGTCCACCTGCCCCTCCATGGCCAGCTTAATGACCTTTCTCACGCACTGGAACGCCGCGTTGCCGCCTTCTATGCTGACCTTTCCTATCTCAAAGGCGTTCACGTCGGAGATCAGCTCCAGATGGAGCACGTCGATGGTCCCCGGTGTGAACAGGGCGTCGGACACGGCTTCACACCGGTGGATCCGGATATCGGGACGGCCCACGAACCGGGCCGCCTGTTCAAGCATTTTCGCGTCGCCCACAACGATGGGGCGGCAGCGGTCATATAAGTCCTCATGGGCCAGGGCCTTGACGGTGATCTCCGGTCCGTTTCCGGCCGGGTCGCCCATGGTAATTCCTACGATCGGCTTTTCGTTCATGGCCGTACCTCCTGATTAATGCATTCCCTTTGCTTCGTTTTCAGCCAGGACCTTCTTAAGAGCCTGGATGCCCTCCTCCGGAACCTGGTTAAAGGGAGCACGGCAGGGGCCTACGTTGTAGCCCAGGAGACGGGTGGCTGTCTTTACGATGGTATTGGGATTTCCATATTTAAAGCAGGCGCGGAAACTCTGGATGCTTTCGTTGGCCTTTTTGGCTTCCTCGATCTTTCCTTCCGCGAACAGGTTGTAGATGGAGGCCATGGTGTGGGGATATACGTTGGCGCAGCCTGCGATACCGCCGGTGCCGCCTGCTAAAAGGGTCCAGATGATCAGCTGGTCATTGCCGGACAGGGTATAGAACTTTCCGTTCTGCTTCTGGTTCCCGGCATCGATGTAGCCTAAGATATTGGTGAAGTTTCCGCTGGAATCCTTGGCACCGATGATGTTCTCGATCTGCGCCAGGCGGGCAACAGTGGCAGGAGCCAGGGCGTTGCCGGTACGGGCCGGGATGTTGTAAAGCACAATGGGCATGTCCACAGCGGCGGCAACGGCCTTGTAGTGCTCATAAAGCTCGTTCTGGCTGGCAGCGGCAAAGCTGGGAGTGATGATGGAGAGCACGTCCGCTCCGGCTGCCTGGGCCATTTTGCTCTGCTCGATGGTCTCCTTTGTGGAGATGCAGCCGGTTCCTGCGTAAACCGGTACACGGCCGTTGCACTGCTCGATGACAGTCTCCAGTACAAGCTGCTTTTCCTTTGCGTTTAAAATGTAGCCCTCACCGTTGGTCCCGAAGGGGAACAGGGCGTGGACGCCGCCCTCGATCATACGGTCTACCTGGCGGCGCAGCTCCTCTACGTTGATGGACTCGTCGTCATGCATGGGAGTTAAGATCGGCGGGATGATACCTTTCAGTTCAATGGCTTTCATGATAAAACCTCCTATATAAATTTTTTGAAATATATATCCATTACAGAATTTCCTTATAGAGAGCCCGGGCATCCTCCGGAGTCACGGTCCGGGGATTGTTTACCAGCAGTCTCTGGACCTCCATGCCGGAGCTTACAAGAGCCTCCAGGTCTTCCTCTGGAACGCCGAATTCCTTTAGGCTGGATGGAATGTCCAGATGCTTTACGATCTCCTCCAGACGGCGGATGATCCAGGCAGATTTTTCCTCTGCGGTTTTACACGTTCTCTCTGTGTCGTGGCAGCAGCGGTCATAGGCGGCGGCCAGGCGCTCCCGGCAGGCAGGCTCGTTGAAGCGCATCACCGGAGCCAGAAGGATCGCATTGGATACGCCGTGGGCGATGTGGTATTTTCCGCCCAGGGGATAGCTTAAGGCATGGACGGCGGTGGTGCCGCTGGCTGTGATGGCAAGGCCGCCGTAGTAGGCTGCGATCTGCATCCGGTTTTTCTCTTCCATGGCCTCGGGATCGTCGCAGGCCTTTTCGATGTTGTTGAGGATCAGATCCAGGCCCTCCAGGGCATACAGGTCGCTGAAGGGGTTGGCCTTGTTGCTGGTAAAGCATTCGATGCAGTGGGCCAGGGCGTCCACTCCTGTGGCTGCGGCGATCTTACGCGGCAGGTTCTTGATCATCCTGGCGTCCAGGATCACATAGTCGGCGATCATGTTTTCATTGACGATGCCCACCTTCAGCTCCTTTTCCGGCACAGCTACGATGGCGTTGGGCGTTACCTCGGCTCCGGTCCCGGCTGTGGTGGGGATCAGGATGATGGGGACACATTTTTTTGCCCGGCCCGGCTGGTCCAGAAGCTCCTTTACGCCATATTCGTCGGTGACCAGGATGCTGGCGAGCTTGGCCGCGTCCATGACGCTGCCGCCGCCGCAGGCTACAATGAGATCCGCTCCGCTGGCCTTGAATTCATCCACCAGCTTCTGGACCGCCATGTAGCTGGGCTCTGCCGGAAGATCGTCCAGAACGTAATAGTCTGCTCCGGCGGCTTTTACGGCCTCCTCCGGAAGAGAGAACAGGCCGGCGGCCTCGATGCCCTTGTCAGTGAACATGGCGACGCGCTTTGCACCGGTGCTTTTAATGATGGCCGTGATATGGTCCATGGCGTTTTCCCCGCCGTAAACGGCATGGGGCATTTTCAGATTATACGTGGTAAGCATGATAACATCTCCTTTATTTTAAAGCGGCTGTGGGGTTATAAAGTCCCACCCGTTCTCTTTTTTCACCCATGACATCCTTTTCCGTGAAGCGGACGTATTTTACACCCAGACGGGTCCTGGCGGCGTATACCAGGTGGAGCATGCCGTCCCTGGTCTGCATTAAGAAAGGATATTCATACTGGCGGTTGTTGGTCCTGTTCTCCTCGCCCATGAAGCCTTCGCCCCGTTCCATATGACGGATCATGGGGAAGGTCCTTCCTCCGTCCTCGGAGAGAGCCACAGCCACAGGGCAGCGAAGTCCCGGCCATGCGGCTTTTCCTGGATGGGGCTCCGGCGTGCAGGTGGGGTTGTATGCGATGGCGATGCGGCCGCTGGAAAGCTTAATGGCACTGATGCTGGAGTTATTATTGGGAAGGGGAGTGGGCTCCGGCGCAGACCAGGTTTCGCCATAGTCGAAGGATTCGCTGCGGTGGATCCGGTATGCTTCCCGGTTGCGCATAAATGCGGCCAGATGGCCCGGCTCCAGCTCCACCACATTGGCGTGTACATGGCCCCGGCTTTCCGGCATCATGACCATGCGCCAGGTCTTTCCTTCATCGTCCGAGATCCGGAAGGCGGTGGGGTCGCCGGAAAGCCCGTCGGCAGAGTCGGTGCACAGCCAGTTGGAAAAGATCCACCGGCCATTGGACAATACCTGGATGGGCTGGCGGCAGAAGGTTCCCTCCTGGGGAAATACGGTTTCATAAGGCCCCCAGGTCTTTCCTCCATCGAAGCTCTTCTGGCAGCGGACCACGGAGGTGAACTGCATGTTGTCCTTTCCCTCCTGGCGGTCCAGCTGGGCGGTGTACATGGCCCAGACCGCTCCGTCGGGGCCGTTGAACAGGGAGGGATTCTGTTCGCTCCGTTCCGGGTCCCCGGAGATATCTGCCGGAGGCAGCCATTTTCCACTGCCAGCAGGAAGAAGGGAGCAGATGATGTGGATGTCGGCGCTTCCTTCATAGGTGCCTGCGAACCAGCAGCACAGAAGGCTGCCGTCGGGAAGCTCTGTCATGGCGGGAGCATGGGCGGTTGGGTAGCCGCCGGTGGGGAGAAGGGCCTCCAGGGTGCCCATCTCTTCATTCTCATAGATGGTTCCGTCCCAGGTCAGTCCGGGAAGCTTGGGATAAGTCATGGTCATTCCTCCAGATCTTTGGTGGTATAGGTTTATGGTGAGCCGCAGATGCCGGGCTTCAGTGCGGCGGGGGTCAGCAGAGACAGTCTGCCAGCTCCAAAAGGAGCTCTCTGTTTCCGAAACCGCCGGATTTGGTGATCACATGGCGGGTGCACCCCTTATAGGTAAAGCGGGCCAGGACCACACCGCGCTCCAGCTCGCATACTGGCTCCAGTTCCCGGACGCCCACGGAGTTCATGCACTGCAAAAGGGTATCTCCGCCGGTCAGCAGCAGAGTACCCAGGGCAGGGCTGGTAAAAAGGCTGCCCACCAGTTCCCCCAGGGCACCGGCGATACGGATCCTTAATTCCTCCAGGCTCAGGCCCAGCTCCTTTGCGTATGCGGCGGTGGGACCGTTTCCTCCAGAATCGTTGGTTTCGATGATGCAGCGGGGATGCTCCGCCAGCATGGCTTCAATGGCCGGGAGCGATGCTTGTCCAGCGTCAGTTTTCCAGTAGCCGGGAGAAAGCTTCTGCTCCGGTGTCAGCCGCAGCCTGGCAAAGCCGGACTGCTCAGCCGCATCCAGCTGGGCCAGGGTAATGGGATTGACGCTGCCGCAGACCACCAGAAGCCGGGGATCCAGCCGGGGAAGCGGGCAGGGGGTTCCTGTGTCCAGGCCCAGAAGCCTTGGAAGTGCGGCGGCGAAGCCGGCGCAGCCGGCCATGACCGGAACAGGTCCGGTCTGGAACAGAGCCCTTCCCGTTTCCATAAGGTCCTCCGGCGTTTCCGCGTCAAAGACCAGGATCCCCTTCTGATCCGTGTATCCGGGAATGCTTCCGGCAAAGGCCGCCGGCAGGCTCGTGGCCGGAGTGCCGGTCTGCCCGGTGATCAGCTCCGTGACCACAGAGCTTTGGACTGGTTCAAAGGGATCCCTTCCAAAGGGGCTTTCGGTCACAGGGATGCCGTCCACGTAGTGGATGCCGCCGCGGGTGATCCGGCCGGTCTGGGGGAAGGCGGGAAAAAACGGGAGCCGTTCTTCCCCGGAGGCCTCCAGGACCGCCGCCAGCTCAGCTCCGATGTTGCCCCGGAGCGCTGAATCCGTTTTTTTATAGATATACGGGATCCCGGCTTTTCTGGCCCGCACGGCCAGCCGCAAAACGACTGAGCGGGCTTCTCCGGCCGGAAGATGGCGGGTCTCCGTATCTACCACCAGGACCTGGGCCCTGTCTCCGGAAAGGTCTGTTTCCGGGTCCACGACGACTTTTGTGGAGATCCCGCAGGCGGCAAACTGTACGCCCGTGTCCAGGGCTCCTGTAAAATCATCTGCAATAATCAAAAGAAAGGTCATGGCCCTTCTCCTTCCTGCTGTTTTGTTCATATTGCTATTATGGCGGATTAAAAACGACTTTGCATTGAAAAAAAACAACAAAAAAGTTTCAATTTTAAACATACAAAAAAAAAGAATAGAAAAAACAAAATAGTGTTTCAATTAGTAACATAAGGAGGGAATGCCGGGAAGACAGGAAAGAAATGATCAGAAAGGCTGGCGAACATGCTGTCCGCATGTTACAATATAGAACAGAAATACAGATCAGGAGGCAGGATATGGTAAATGCACGGATAAAGATCCTGGGGATCGCCCCCTATGAAGGAATGCGTACCGTAATGGAACGGGCGGCCCAGGCATACCCGGAGATCCAGCTGGATATCCACACGGGAGATCTGGAGGAGGGAGTGGCCATTGTGGAGTCCATGGCCCCCAATTCCTATGACTGTATCATTTCCAGAGGAGGGACTGCGGAAATGATCCGCCAGGTGACGGACCTTCCGGTGGTGGAGATACAGCTATCGGTTTATGACGTTTTAAGCGCCATGAAGCTGGCGGAAAATTATTCCAGACGGTACGCCATCGTGGGCTTTGCCAGCATCACGGAGACAGCCCATACCCTGTGCGACCTGCTGGGCAGCCGGCTGGATATCCTGACGGTGCGCAGCGCCGAGGAGGTGCCGGAGGTCCTGGGACGACTGAAGGAGGAGGGGTACCGGATGGTGGTCTGCGATATGGTGACCCACACGGCGGCCAGGCGGATGGGGCTGGACGCATTCCTTATTACCTCCGGCGTGGAGAGCCTTCATTCGGCCATCGACCAGGCCATCAGCATCAGCCTGTGGTTTGGGCGGCTCCGCCAGGAAAATATGTTTTTGCGCAGCATCACCCAGGATGAAAACGGCCGGGTGGTGGTCATGGAAGGCGGCGGCTCTGTATTTTACAGCAGCCATGCGGAGCCGTCCCAGGAGCTTTCGCGGATCCTGAGGCAGAAGCTTAAGGAGGTTCCTCCGGCAGGTTCCCTGAAATTCTACCACACAGAGCAGAATCAGCTCTACCGGATCACCGGCCAGACGCTCCTTATGGACGGGGAACGGTACGTCCTGTACTACTGCGTTCCATCCCGGATCCCTTTGCATTCCAATTGGGGAAAGGGCGTGCGCTCCATGAACCGGGGAGAATGTGAGTACCTGTTTACTACCAGCTTTTACAGTGTCAGCGGGGCCATGGGTATTCTGGACCGGAAGGTGCGGACCATGGCGGCGGCGCGCCAGCCGGTGATGATCTGCGGGGAGGAGGGGACTGGAAAGGAGCAGATCGCCCGGTTCCTGTATCTCAACAGCCCCCTGTCCCACAAGCCCTTTGTGACGGTGAACTGCGAGCTGATGAATGAAAAAAGCTGGGATTTCCTGTTCAATAACGACAATTCCCCGCTGAACGGGGCCGGGAACACGGTGTATTTCCAGAATCTGGAGGCGGTGACAGAAGAGAGGGGAATGGAACTCCTGGCTCTGATCCAGGAGACAGGTCTGGCCAGGCGGGTGCGGCTGATCTTTTCGTCGGCCTGCGGGGAAGCGGAGCAGGAACTGGTACGGAGATTTACTGCCAGGCTGGGCTGCCTGCTTCTGAACCTTCCGTCCTTAAGGAGCCGCTCGGATGAGATCCCGTCTTTGGCGAGCCTGTATCTCAGCAGCCTGAAGCTGGAGCTGGGAAAACAGATCTCCGGTTTTGAGCCCAGGGCCATCGAGATGCTGAGAGAGTATGACTGGCCAGGGAATTATACCCAGTTTAAGCATGTGCTCCAGACGCTGGCCACCATGACAGAATCCACCTATATCCGCGGCAGCGCCGTGGCAGAACTTCTGGCCGGGATGCGGTCCGGGAGAAAACGGCTGCCCCAGGGAAGGAGCACCGGGCCAGGGACTGTCGGAATGGCCGGGATGACACTGGAGGAGATCATCCGGGAGGCGGTGGAGCAGGCAGTGGCCGCCAACGGGGGAAACAGGGCCCAGGCGGCCCGGCAGCTGGGGATCAGCCGGACCACCCTGTGGCGGTATATGAATAAAGAAGGGGCGGGCCCTGGAGCGGAGTAGGGCGGCTTTATTTCTGCGGCTGGTAAGCGGCCCGCTCGCCGCCGATGTATTTGAGCCGTGTCCTGGCGCAGACCACATGGGCGGAGCCGATGGAGCTTACTTCGGTGCGCACCGGAACGGCCACAGGGCGCAGGTGCATGCCGATGAGGGTGTCGCCGATGTCAATGCCTGCGTGGGCCTGGATCCGCTCCACGGCGCAGGGAGAAGCGAAGCCATTCCAGGCGGCGGTGGAGAAGGAGCCGCCGGCCTTCAGCTGGGGCTTTACATTGACCATTTCCAGGCCGTATTTCAATGCGGCCTCTTCTTCGATGATAATGGCGCGGTTCAAGTGCTCGCAGCACTGGGCAGCCAGATAAAGGCCGTGCTTTCTCGTTACCTTATAGAGGGCGTTGAATACGGCTTCTCCCACCTCCTTGCTGGAATAGCAGCCAATGGCATGGGCCGCGATCTCGCTGGAGGAGCAGCCCACCACCAGGATCTGGCCCTCCTTCATTTTTGCAGCTGCGATCAGCTCTTCAGCCACGGAAGCGGCCTGTTCCTGGATCAGATCCAGATCCACATCCACAGATTTTGCAATATCAGTTGCACTCATAAAAACACCTCGGTTTCATTCAGTTTATCTTCTTACTCAAAGTGGTAGGCATCCAGGAGCCTGGTCTTCATATGCCACAGCTCGTTGGAAAGATCCACATGGACCTCATGGGGGTTTACCAGACGCTTTGTCTCATCCCACAGGGTATCCAGCTCCTTTTTACAGTATTCCCGGATCTCCATGACCTTGGGAGAATGGTATACGCAGCCCCCATCCTTGAATATGGGGACCATGATCTCCTTCATAGTGTAGGTTCCCGGAGCCAGCAGCGTCTTTTTCCAGGTTGCCACAGGATCGAACAGCAGAAGAGAGTTGTTTTCGTCGTAAGTCTCGCCCACCAGGCAGATCAGGTCGGCGATGATCTTATGACTGTCCCGGCTGTAGATCCTGTAAATAGTCTTATTGCCGGGGTTGGTGATCTTTTCCTCGTTTTCTGACAGCTTGATCTTTGGGATGAATTTTCCGGTGGCTTTATCCTTGATGGCGGCCAGCTTGTACACACCGCCGAAGGACGGACAGTCCTTGGAAGTGATCAGGTTGGTGCCGACGCCCCAGGAATTGATGGCGGCTCCCTGGTTCTTAAGGCTGGAGATCAGTCCTTCGTCCAGGTCGTTGGAGGCGGAGATCACCGCATCGGTGAAGCCCTCGGCATCCAGCATTTTTTTTGCCTCCTTGGAGAGATAGGCCAGGTCGCCGGAGTCCATGCGGATCCCGTAGAAGGTCAGGGGGATCCCGGCTTCCCGCATTTCCTTAAATACCTGGATGGCATGGGGGATCCCGGATTTTAAGGTATCATACGTATCCACTAAGAGGATACAGGCTGACGGATAAAGCTTTGCGTAGGTACGGAAGGCAGTGAGCTCATCGGGAAAGCTCATGATCCAGCTGTGGGCGTGGGTCCCCTTCACTGGTACGTCGAACATCTGGCCGCAGAGCACGTTGGAGGTGCCGATACAGCCGGCGATCATGGCCGCCCTGGCTCCGTAGATGCCTGCGTCCGGTCCCTGGGCCCTGCGGAGACCAAATTCCATGACTCCATCGCCTCCGGCCGCATGGACGATGCGGGAGGTCTTGGTGGCGATGAGGCTCTGGTGGTTGATGATGTTTAAAAGGGCTGTTTCCACCAGCTGGGCCTGCATAATGGGGGCGATGACCTTTACCAGAGGCTCCCTGGGGAAGACCACGGTTCCTTCGGGAACGGCGTAGATATCGCCGGTAAATTTAAAATCAGCCAGATATTCCAGGAAATCCTCTTTAAAGATCCCAGTGGAGCGCAGATAATCGATGTCCTCGGGATCGAAATGGAGGTCTTCGATGTATTCGATGACCTGCTCCAGCCCGGCGGCGATGGCAAAGCCGTTGCCGTCGGGATTGTCGCGGTAAAAAGCGTCAAAGATCACAGTTTCATTGGCGTCCTTGGCATAAAAATAACCCTGCATCATGGTCAGTTCATAGAGATCCGTCAGCAGTGTCAGGTTGCGTTTACTCATAATACCTTCTCCTTGTGTACTATCCCATATCGTTGCCGACATTATAGCAATAAAGGAAGGAAAACGCAAATTTTTTGTTAAACAAATAACAAAAATCTTGCTTCCAATAAAGCAGTTTATAGGAAGCAAGGGCGCAGAAAATTCTTTCCATTCAGCTTAATTTTACCATTTAATTCTGACGTTTTCAACCATTTAAAGGATAGAAACTGCAGATATGCTGTTTCTTGACTGCGATCTGCCTGGAATGGATGTGTTTTTCTTCCAATAAACTGCTTTATTTGCAGAGGTTCCTTCCATTGGGAGCCCAGCTTCTGGAGAGAACTGGAAATTATTCAGAAAGAAGGTAGAGTGTGTGAGAAACAGGCAAACGATGAAACAGGCAGGAGCGCTTCTGCTCTCTCTGGCCATCATAGGCGGGACGGTGTTCCCGGCCGGTCAGATCCGGGCAGCAGCGGAGACAAAGCAGCCAGAAAACAGCATGAAAGCAGCCACCGTTTCCGATGCGGAGAAAATTCCTGGAACAACAGTCCCGGGGCTTTTATCCAGACGGCCGGAAACGATGGGGAAAAAACGGAGCAGCGGCGGAGAGGTCTATGTTTCCGCTTCCTCCAGCAATGCCCGGTGGGATTCGGGAGCAGGGACTGAGGAGGATCCATATATTTCTCTGGCTTATGCAGTGGACCAGGCAGAGGATGGGGCCACCATCTGTCTGATGTCAGACCTTACTGAGACGAAAAGCGCCAGGTTCTGGGATAAGGATCTGACCATTGACGGACAGGGCCATACGGTTTTCCGGGGAGATGGCTTTGAAAAGGCGCAGGACCTGGCCAGAGGCGGTTATCATCCAGCTATGATCGAGGTGGGAGGAACAAGGCCGGGCGAGGCGCAGACCGCGTCCCTGACACTGACGGATATCGTTCTGGACGATGGCGGAAAGACCGAGGGTGTGAACTTTAAACAGGCCTCCACGGATGGAAAGGGAGGAAATGAAAGTCTGGTACAGGACGCCATTGTGGCGACCTATAACGGAACGGCAGAGATCATACTGGCTTCCGGGGCCACCCTTCGGAATTTTGGAGGAATGTCAGCGGTCCGGCTTTCCGGCGGTGACCTGGTGATGGAGGATGGGAGCCAGATCTGTGATGATACGAACGGTGTTGCCGACAGGACGAAGGAGAAGGGGGATTACGGAGCAGCGGGAGCTGTATGGATTCAGGGCGGCAGCTTCCGGATGGAGGCCGGAGCGGAGATCAGCCATATGCGCGGCCGCGCCGTTTACCTGGACGGCGGCAGCGCGGAGATCGGCGGATCGATCTCTGATATACGGTCAGATAAGGACATGTGGCAGGGAGGAGCAGGCGCGGCTGTCCATGTACGGAATGAAGGCACAGCGGTCCTTTCCCAGAGCGGCAGCATTAAGGGGATCGCAGGAGAGAGTACAGAGCATACGGTCATTGATACAGTCATCGGAGATTTTGAGGCCGTATCGGGATCAGAGATCTCCGGCTGCCGGGACATTATGGTGGCCAGCGCCAATGACCAGGGAAAGGATTATGTCCATAAAATGCTGCTCAACGGCCTTATCTCCGATTGTACCACAAAGGGCTCTCTGATGCGCAGCTGGTATGCGGAGATCACAGTGGGCCCCACCGGCCAGGTGACAGGCTGTACGGCAACGGGAGCCGGAGGACTCTTGTATACAAACAATGGTTCCAGATACGTATTTGGAGGAAAGATCACCGGGAATACAGCCCCCAAGGGGATCGTCTATCTGGCCAACCAGAGCGGAGGAAGAGTATCTGCCCGGATGCTGGAAGGAGCAGAGATCAGCAATAACAAGGGCTTGGGCATTAAAGTGAACAACGGTTCCCTGCTGACCATGGAGGGAGGAAAAATCTCGGGCAATACGGGAGCCGGGGTTGAGGTGAAAGGAAAAACCGATAAAAAGGGAGCAGCCTTTATTATGAACGGTGGAGAGATCTCCGGAAACGGCAGTTATGGGATCTCGTATTCCAATGCAGGAGAATCTGTTGTGGAGCTCAACGGCGGAACAGTTTTTGGAAATGGGAGCAGAGCGCAGATCTCAGTAACAGGAGGAAACTCCAACGACAAAAACGAGTTCATCCATATTAAACCAGGAACACTGGCGGGAAACCGGGAAATTTATCTTTCAGCCGGAACGATGACCCTGGATGAGGATTATCAGGAGGTATGGCTGGGAAAGGCAAAGTCAGACGCAGTCGATAAGATAAAGGAGCTGCTGGCAGTATGCCAGCCCTCCTGGAAACTGGCGGAGACAACGAGTCTCTGGATCCGGCCATCTTCGGAAGATTATCATTTCCTGATATCCAGACCGTACAGCGCAGATACCTCCGGGCTGTATGCAGTCTATATTCCCTTGAACGCCGACGGGCTTCCTGCCGCAGATCTTACGGCAGAGGATATGAAGCTGATTCCGGTGGAGAACCAGAAGACCCTCGACGTCACCATGGAGGGCGCAGAGGGGAACCGGTCCTATGCGCTGATGTTTGTCAATAATGACCAGTACACATTGTATCCGGACCAATGTGGGATCTATTCTGGAAACGCCATGCCGGAACCGGAGGATTTCTCCATCGGAGGACTGAATAAGATCACATCCATCAGCGTGGATGGAAAAGAAACCGTCTATAAGACGTATGGAAACGAAAAGGCATGGAGCGATCTAAAGGCTCTGTTTACCGTTCATTATGTGAAAGCCGATGGGAGCCCGATGGATGGAGCGGAAACTCCGGGCGCTTACAGGGCCGTGTTCCAGTATGCGGATCCGGATCTGGATGGAAAGGTACGGATCAATAAAAATGAAGTGAAGCTGAAGGACGGCGTTCTTGTGATCCGCTATACCAGCAGTCCGGCGGAAGAGCTGTCCAGTCCGCTCCTTTCCGGAGAACCGGCGGAGCTGCCGGATCAGGCGGTGGCTGTGGAGCAGAAGAATGGCACCCGTGATGCGGCCTATTATCTCAACGGCGACCAGGACCGGGAGCTTTCAGATACGTCCGGGATCGTGCTTCTTGAGGACCGCCCCTATGTGACAGGCGCCCCCGACGGGGAGGAGCAGCTGGAGGAACGGATCGAAGAGCATCTGGGGACTGTATCAGGAATGGAATATCATTTTGAATTCCGCTATCTGGATCTGGTGGATCAGAACAGCGCCAATGCGTGGGTGACCTCCAATACGGAAAAGCTGGTCTATCTGCCATACCCGGAGGGAACAGACAAAAATACAGAATTTACTCTGCTCCGGTTTCCGGAGCTGAACCGGGAATACGGAATGAATGGACACCCGGGACTAAGGACATCCATTGCCACCACTGGGATGGAAACGATCCCGGATCTGGAGACTACCGATCAGGGGATCCAGTTTCCTGCGTCGGAGTTTGGATTGTTTGCCGTAGTATGGGGGGTTCCGCAGAATACCGTGACCATCCGGTACCTGGATGAATCCACTGGAAGACCGATCGCCGGAGATTCGGTACGAAGCTTTGCTTCTGGTACAGAGTACGATGTGACCCAGGATGCGGGGATGGAGATCTCTGGATATACCTTGAGCAGGATCGACGGCAGTGTGACGGGAACGATCACAGAGGATCTGGTCATATGCGTTTATTACACAAAGGACCAGGAGCCGGCGGACCCCTCGGACCCTGCTGAGCCGACGGATCCCACCGAACCCACAGATCCTGCCGATCCCACTGACCCTTCCGGATCTGAGACTCCCGAGCATCCGGAAAAGGAAACTGCCCAGGTGGTCTTCCGTGTGGTGAATGGCACGTTTACTGAGAACGGGGGCACCGAGATACTGAAAACGTATGAGGTGGGCAGCATCATCGATTCTGTACCCGCAGTCAGAGCCGACAGAGGATACAGAAGCCGGCGGTGGGATAGAGATCCCATCGGGAGAACGGTGGAGCCGGGAGGCATGACCTTTGTGCTGACCTTTTACGCAGAGTCTGTGAGCGGGGATGATGACGATGAGGAGGATACGGGCCGCAGCCGGCAAAGGGCAGTCAGCGATACCGGAAAGACGGGACGCTGGATCCTGGAGGGCCGTGAATTTACAGAAAATAATGGAAGGCTGCCGTCCAATGAATATCTGAAGATTGGAGGAAGTATTTACGGTTTTTATACCCATGGGATCGCCATTGGCTTTGACCATACAGAGCGTTACACAGAGGAAGCCATTGCTGCCGGAGGCGGATACAGGGATGCGGAGGGAACCTGGCGTCTGAACGGCTGGTGGTTCTGCTATGACGATGGTACATATCCCCATGGAGAGTGGGAATACCTGGCATACAATGGACGCGGAGACTGGTATTACTTTGACGAGGACGGCTGGATGGAGGATGGATGGCTGTTCTGGAATAACAGCTGGTATTACCTGCACACCGGCTACGATGGTTTCCGGGGCCACATGTATACGGGATGGCATGAGATCGGCGGCAGCTGGTATTACTTCCGCACAGGGACAGACGGAGGCCCAGCAGGGGCCATGCTGGAGTCGGCGGTGACTCCCGATGGCTTCCAGGTCGGAGCTGACGGTGCGTGGATCCAGTAAAAAGCTGATTGATTTGCCTATCGAAGTCTTGACATTTTTTCGCGTGATCCGTATAATAAAAGGGCGTAACGCATAAGAAAAGGCGATGACGGAGACAGTAGATCTGCGGGAAGGCCAAAGCGAGCCGGGGATGATGGAAGCCTGGTGCCGGATGCAGATGGAAGATCACTCCCAAGCTGGCGTCTGAACGTCCGGGAAGTCCTTGGGCCAGTAAGTCAGCCCGGTTTTCCACCGTTAAGGGGAACTCATATGTCAGTATGCAGTAATAGGTGGTGCAACGAGTATATTTCGTCCTGTTCGCAAGAACAGGACGATTTTTTATATCATAGGAACGGATATCCTGTGACATAAAAATGCTCCGCGGGATCTTTTTATCAATCAGACCACATCCCGCGCGGGAGCCGCAGACACAAACTGCATAACCGAAACGCGCAGGGAAGAGAAAGCTGCGCATACAACAAGATTGGAGGAAATGTGTCATGTACCAGAAGGTGTCAACAGATCTGAACTTTGTGGACAGAGAAAAGCAGGTGGAGAAATTCTGGAAGGACCAGAAGATCTTTGAAAAGAGCATCGACAGCCGCCGTAAGGGACAGCCCTACGTGTTCTACGACGGACCGCCGACAGCCAACGGAAAGCCCCATATCGGCCACGTCCTGACCCGGGTGATCAAGGATATGATCCCCAGATACCGCACCATGAAGGGGTATATGGTTCCTCGTAAGGCCGGCTGGGATACCCACGGACTTCCGGTGGAGCTGGAAGTGGAGAAGATGTTAGGCTTAGACGGCAAGGAGCAGATCGAGGAGTATGGCCTGGAGCCGTTCATTGAGCATTGTAAAGAGAGTGTCTGGAAGTATAAGGGCATGTGGGAGGATTTCTCCAGCACCGTCGGCTTCTGGGCGGATATGGATAACCCCTATGTAACGTACCATGACGATTATATCGAATCCGAGTGGTGGGCATTAAAGGAGATCTGGAACAAGGGCCTTCTTTATAAGGGCTTTAAGATCGTTCCCTACTGCCCGCGCTGCGGTACCCCCCTTTCCAGCCATGAGGTGGCCCAGGGATATAAGGACGTAAAGGAGCGCTCGGCGGTGGTTCGGTTTAAGGCCAAGGGAGAGGACGCATACATCCTGGCATGGACCACGACTCCCTGGACTCTTCCCAGCAACGTGGCTCTCTGCGTAAATCCGAAGGAAACGTATGTGAAGGTCAAGGCTGCCGACGGCTTTACCTATTATATGGCAGAGGCTCTGCTGGACACGGTTCTTGGAAAGCTGGCGGACAAGGAGAATGGGACTCCGGCCTACGAGATCCTGGAGACCTATGTGGGAACGGATCTGGAGGGCAAGGAATACGAACCCTTATACCAGTGCGCCGCCGATGTGGCAGAAAAGCAGCATAAAAAGGGCCATTATGTGACCTGTGCAGATTATGTTACACTGACCGACGGTACCGGCGTGGTACACATCGCCCCGGCCTTCGGTGAGGACGACGCCCAGGTGGGAAGAAAATATGACCTGCCCTTCGTGCAGTTCGTGGATGCAAAGGGAGATATGACAGAGGAAACGCCCTTTGCAGGTCTTTTTGTGAAGAAGGCGGATCCGGAGGTATTAAAGGATCTGAGAGAGCGGGATCTTTTATTCGAGGCTCCCGTATTTGAGCACAGCTATCCCCATTGCTGGCGCTGCGATACTCCGCTGATCTACTATGCCCGTGAATCCTGGTTCATCAAGATGACCGCCGTGAAGGAGGATCTGATCCGCAATAACAACATGATCCACTGGATCCCGGAATCCATCGGAAAAGGCCGGTTCGGCGACTGGCTGGAGAATATCCAGGACTGGGGCATCTCCAGAAACCGTTACTGGGGAACTCCGCTTCCCGTATGGCAGTGTGAGTGCGGCCATATGCACTGCATCGGCAGCCGGGAAGAGCTTAAGAAAATGAGCCCCAACTATATGGATGTGGTAAAGAAATACAGTAAGGAAATGAACGGCGACCAGGGAGAGGTGGAGCTCCACCGTCCATTCATCGACGACGTGGTCATCACCTGCCCCGAGTGCGGAAAAGAGATGCACCGGGTGCCGGAGGTCATCGACTGCTGGTTCGACTCCGGAGCCATGCCCTTTGCCCAGCACCATTATCCCTTTGAGAACCAGGACCTGTTCCATGAGCAGTTCCCGGCCCAGTTCATCTCTGAGGCCGTGGACCAGACCAGAGGATGGTTCTATTCCTTACACGCCGAGTCTACCCTGCTGTTCAATAAGCCCTGTTTTGAGAACGTGATCGTTCTGGGCCATGTACAGGATGAGAACGGCCAGAAGATGAGTAAGAGCAAGGGCAACGCCGTGGATCCCTTCGACGCCCTGGAAAAATACGGCGCCGACGCCATCCGCTGGTACTTCTATATCAACAGCGCTCCGTGGCTGCCCAACCGGTTCCATGGAAAGGCTGTAATGGAAGGCCAGAGAAAGTTCATGGGAACCCTGTGGAATACTTACGCATTTTTCGTGCTTTATGCGAATATTGATAATTTTGATGCAACAAAGTATGCCCTGGATTATGAGAAGCTGCCGGTGATGGATAAATGGCTCCTGTCCAAGTTAAACTCCACAGTGAAGGAGGTAGACGACGACCTGGCCAACTACCGGATCCCCGAGGCTGCAAGAGCCCTCCAGGATTTCGTGGACGACATGAGCAACTGGTACGTAAGAAGAAGCCGTGAGCGTTTCTGGGCAAAGGGAATGGAGCAGGATAAGATCAATGCCTACATGACCCTTTACACCGCGCTGGTGACCATTTCCAAGACAGCGGCTCCCATGGTTCCGTTCATGACCGAGGAGATCTACCAGAACCTGGTACGCTCCATCGACGAAATGGCTCCCGAGAGCATCCATCTCTGCGATTTCCCGCAGGTGGAGGAAGGCTTCATCGATAAGGAGCTGGAGGCCAAGATGGACGAGGTATTAAAGGTGGTCGTTATGGGCCGTGCAGCCAGGAATACGGCCAATATCAAGAACCGCCAGCCCATCGCAAAGATGTTTGTGAAGGCAGAGGCTCTTCCGGAATACTACCAGGAGATCATCGAGGACGAATTAAACGTGAAGGCAGTGGAATTTACCGACGACGTCCGCGCCTTTACCTCCTATACCTTCAAGCCCCAGCTAAAGACCGTTGGACCCAAATACGGAAAGCAGCTGGGAAATATCAGAAAGGCCTTAACGGAGCTGGACGGCAACGCCGCCATGGACACCTTAAATGAAAAGGGAGCCCTGACCTTTAATTTTGACGGGGCTGAGGTGGTGCTCACCAGAGAGGACCTTCTGATCGATATGGCACAGACGGAGGGCTATGTATCCGAGGGAGACAACACCGTGACCGTGGTCCTGGATACAAATCTGACTCCGGAGCTTGTGGAGGAAGGCTTCTACCGGGAGCTGGTGAGCAAGATCCAGACCATGAGAAAAGAAGCCGGCTTTGAGGTCATGGACCATATCTACGTGTACGCAGACAACAACGATACCATCACCGGCATCATCAAGAAATATGCAGACCAGTTAAAGGGCGAGGTACTGGCAGACAGCATCACCCTGGGACAGATGGCCGGCCACGCCAAGGAGTGGAACATCAACGGAGAGACTGTCATGCTGGGCGTTGCAAAGGTAACAAGATAATCAGAAACAGGAGGACATGAACGTGGACCACACCATTCATAAGGCTGAATTTAAAAAGGCTGTGATTTACAATCTGAAAATGTCATACCGGAAGACCATCGAGGACGCTGCTCCCGCACAGATGTACCAGGCTGTGTCTCTGGCGGTGAAGGATATGATCATCGACCGCTGGATCGCGACCCATAAGGAGTATGAGAAGCAGGACGCCAAGGTCGTATACTATATGTCCATGGAATTCCTGACCGGACGCTTCCTGGGCAACAATATCATCAGCCTCTGCGAGCAGGAGGAGATCCGGGAGGCCCTGGCTGAAATGGGCTTTGACTTAAATACCATTGAAAACCAGGAACGGGATCCGGCTCTGGGAAACGGCGGTCTGGGACGTCTGGCCGCCTGCTTCCTGGACTCCCTGGCGACCCTGGGCTATCCGGCCTATGGCTGCGGGATCCGTTACCGCTACGGTATGTTCAAGCAGAAGATCGAGGACGGCTACCAGATCGAGGTGCCGGACGAATGGTTAAAGGACGGCTATCCCTTTGAGATCCGCCGCCCCGAATACGCCACAGAGGTAAAATTCGGCGGCTATGTGGATACCGAGTGGGACGGCCACAGGAACCATTTTGTCCAGAAGGGCTACCAGTCCGTTCTGGCAGTCCCCTACGATATCCCCATCGTGGGCTACGACAACAACGTGGTCAACTCCCTGCGGATCTGGGACGCCCAGCCGGTGAATACCTTTAACTTAAAGGAATTTGACAAGGGCGATTACCAGAAGGCGGTGGAGCAGGAAAACCTGGCAAAGACCATCGTGGAGGTGCTGTATCCCAACGATAACCATTATGCAGGCAAGGAGCTGCGCTTAAGGCAGCAGTATTTCTTCATTTCTGCCAGCGTCCAGAGAGCCGTTAAGAAATATCTGGAGAACCACGACGACATCCATAAGTTTTATGAAAAAGCTGTGTTCCAGATGAACGACACCCACCCCACGGTGGCGGTGGCAGAGCTCATGAGGATCCTTTTAGACGAGCAGAACCTGGAATGGGATGAGGCCTGGGAGATCACCACAAAGACCTGCGCTTACACCAACCATACCATCATGTCCGAGGCCCTGGAAAAATGGCCCATCGAGCTGTTCTCCCGTCTGCTTCCGCGTATCTACCAGATCGTGGAGGAGATCAACCGCCGGTTTGTGGAGCAGATCAAGCAGGCATACCCGGGCGACAATGAAAAGATCCGCAAAATGGCGATCATCTACGACGGACAGGTGCGTATGGCCCATCTTGCCATTGTGGGAAGCTTTTCTGTCAACGGCGTGGCAAGGCTCCATACAGAGATCTTAAAGAACGAGGAATTAAAGGACTTCTACCAGATGATGCCCACAAAGTTCAACAATAAGACCAACGGCATCACCCAGAGACGGTTCCTGCTCCACGGAAACCCGCTGTTAGCCAGCTGGGTCACCGATAAGATCGGAAACGAGTGGATCACAGACCTGTCCCATATTAAAAAGCTGGCCATTTACGCGGACGATGAGAAGTGCCAGAGAGAGTTCATGAACATCAAGTATCAGAACAAGATCCGCCTGGCAAAATATATCAAGGAGCACAACGGCATCGACGTGGATCCCAGGTCCATCTTCGATGTGCAGGTAAAGCGTCTCCATGAATATAAGAGACAGCTGATGAACATCCTGCATGTGATGTATCTGTATAACCAGTTAAAGGATAATCCAAATATGGATATCGTGCCTAGGACCTTTATCTTTGGAGCAAAGGCTGCGGCCGGTTATACCCGGGCGAAGCTGACCATCAAGCTGATCAACGCCGTGGCCGATGTGATCAACAACGACCGTTCCATCAACGGCAAGATCAAGGTGGTATTCATTGAGGATTACTGTGTATCCAACGCAGAAATGATCTTTGCGGCAGCCGATGTCAGCGAGCAGATCTCCACCGCCAGCAAGGAGGCCTCCGGTACCGGAAACATGAAGTTCATGTTAAACGTAGCCCTTACCATCGGCACCATGGACGGAGCCAATGTGGAGATGGCCGAGGAGGTGGGAGCTGAGAACATGTTCATCTTCGGCGCTTCCTCCGACGAGATCATTAACTGGGAGAACCAGGGCGGCTACAACCCCATGGAGATCTTCAACAGCGACCAGGAGATCCGCCGGGTGCTGATGCAGCTCATCAACGGCAGTTACAGCCCGCAGAATCCGGAGCTGTTTCGGGATATCTACAATTCCCTGTTAAATACCCAGTCCAGCGACCGGGCGGATACGTACTTTATCTTAAAGGACTTCCGTTCCTATGCGGAGGCAGAGGACCGGATCGACAAGGCGTACCGGGATGAGAAATGGTGGGCCCGGACGGCCATCTTAAACACCGCCTCCAGCGGCAAGTTCTCCTCAGACCGTACCATTGAGGAGTACGTAAGGGATATCTGGCATCTGGATAAGATCAAGGTAGAACTGTAATACAAACCAGGGGAACGCGGCCCGTCCGGGGACGGAGCCGTTCCCCTGGTTCTAAAAAGAAAGCCTGTCTCATAGACTTTACAAAAAAGGATATGAGGTGGGCTTTTTTATGAAGCGGTTTCTGACGGTTTTGATGATCATGGTGATGATCCCCTATGTGACGACTATGGCCTGGACAGGCCGGATCGGCGGCGGGGATTTTACGGGCTTTGAGGAGCTGGAGGGAGCCGGGGGAGAAGGAAGCCAGGGCGGCTCTATGGGGACTGATGGGAATGGAGCGGCCGGAAGGCGGTATGTGGCTGTGGAGCGGGAAGGAAAGGTTTCGCGGGTCCCGGCGGAGGATTTCCTGGTCCATGTGCTGGCGGCCCAGATCCCGGCAGATTTCGGGCCGGAGACTCTGAAGGCCCAGGCAGTTATAGCCCGGACGTATATCTACCGGGAGATGGACGGGGCGGAGGAGATCCCGGAGGAGGCCCTGGACATGGACGCCTTGAGCGGAGCGCAGATGGAGGAGCTGTGGGGCGGGACTTACCAGGAGGATTACAGCAGGATCAGGGAGGCGGTGTCCGCCACCAGCGGGCTTTACCTGGCTTATGAGGGAGAACCGGCGGAGGTGTTTTTCTGCCGGGCGGCCTCGGGGGCCACAAGGCCCGGAGGACAGGAGCATCCATGTCTCAGGCAGGCGGAAAGCCCAGGGGATCTTCTGGCCGACGGATATCTGTCCATTGCGGTCTTCACGCCGGAGGACCTGGCCCGGAGGGTGAGCGCCATTCCGGGGGCGGTCTCTCCGGATGCAGACCGGCTCCTGGAGGAGATCCAGGTGGCGGAGCGGGATGGGGCCGGATATGTGGTCCAGATCCAGATCGGTCCGAAGACCTACTCCGGGGAAGAGGTCCAGTACGCCCTGGGCCTGTCCTCCCCGTGCTTTTATTTCGATGAGCTCCAGGGAAAGATCCGGGTCACCTGCAAAGGGATCGGCCATGGGTACGGCTTCTCCCAGGCCGGAGCCTCGGCGCTGGAAAAGGAGGGGCTCGGCTTTGAAGCACTTCTGGACCATTATTTCCAGAATGTGGAAATTTTAAAAGAGGGAATCTGAATAAGACGTGTCACTTTGGTAAGAATAGTACCGAGGTGATAAAACGTGAAAGAGAGAGTAAACCAGCTTTTCAAGGATAAGTTAGTTCTTGTGATGCTAGTGCTGGGCCTGCTGACTATTGTTGCCGCAGCAGGCGCTGTGAGGATCCGGAAGGGTGCCCAGAACATGGAGGAGAGTCCCTATCTGGAGATCAAGGAGCCGGAGGGGATGATCGCCGGGGAGACAGAGCCGCCCAGGACCGTGGCGGGAAGCTCCAACGCCCAGGAGGCGGAGCCGGCCGGGGCCGGAGCCGGTTCCCATGTGACCGAAAATACCCTGGGAGCGGCAGAGACAGAAGCCGCGGCCCTGGAGGATCCGCCGGCAGACGAGGCCGGAGCAGCGGCCGGGGATTCCCTGGTCCTGGATTTTACGGAAAGCGACAGGCTTTTGTGGCCGGTACAGGGAAATGTGATCCTGGGATACAGCATGGACACTACCACCTGGTTCCCGACCCTGGAGCAGTATAAATGCAATCCGGCCAACGTGATCCAGAGCGAGGTGAGCACGCCTGTTTCTGCCCCGGCCGACGCCAGGATCCTGGAGGTGGGCGTCAATGAGGAGATCGGCAATTATGTGCGGCTGGATCTGGGCAACGGCTACCAGGCCGTCTGCGGCCAGTTAAAGGAGATCCCGGTGGTGGAGAACGAGTACGTCAGCCGGGGCGATGTGCTGGGCTATGTGGCCGAGCCCACCAAATATTATTCCCTGGAAGGGGCCAGCCTGTACTTTGAGCTGCTTTCCGGGGACGAGCCTGTGGATGCTCTGGATTATCTGGAGTAGGGGACAGGGAAGAAGCTATAAGGATCTGGAAAAATGGACCGTCTGGAAAATATCCGACGGTCTGTTTTTTGACGTTAATATGAATTTAATAAAAAGTTCACAGAGTTTTCGTGAAAATATGAGAGAAATATGGTAAACTGTACATAACTTTACAGAACGGAAAGAAACCAGATGAAGGAGGAGCATATGGATTACGGGAAACTGAAGAAAAGCTTTGAGGACCACCGGTTTCTCACCTCGTATTTTGAAACGAAGGAGGAGGCGGCTTCCTATCTGAAGGATAAGATCCGCGGGGAGCGGGTGGGCTTCGGCGGTTCCATGACCTGTCAGGAAATGGGGCTGTACGAGGTTCTGAAGGAAAACAACCAGGTGGTCTGGCACTGGAAGGACGAGATGACTGCGGCAGAGGCCAGAAGAGCGGCCATGGATTCCACCGTATATATTTTAAGCGCCAACGGCGTTTCGGAAACCGGGGAGCTGGTGAATATTGACGGTACGGGAAACCGGGCGGCGGCCAGCCTGTTTGGTCCGGAACGGGTCTTCTATGTGATAGGAAGGAATAAGATCGCCCCGGATCTTCACAGCGCCATTGCCCGGGCAAAAAATACGGCCTGTACGAAAAATGCCAGACGCCTGGGGACAAAAACGCCCTGTACCGCGTCCAGGGAGCTGCGCTGTTACGACTGTAATAGTCCGGCCCGGATCTGCAGCGCCACAGTGATCCTGGAGCGTCCCTGCAATGGAATGACTGTGGAGCTGGTCTTCATCAACGAGGAGCTGGGGTATTAGGCCGCAGGGAACGGGCGCTTTCGGGCGGATATAGACTAAAGGAGAGAGATGAAATGAATATATTGTTTTTTCTGACACCGAAGAGTGAGGTGGCTTACATCCATGATGATGAAAGCCTCCGGCAGGTTCTGGAGAAGATGGAGTACCATAAATATTCGGCGGTGCCGATCATCAGCAGGCAGGGAACCTATGTGGGGACCATCACCGAGGGGGATCTTCTGTGGTACATAAAAAACCAGCTGGATCTGAACCTTCAGGAAGCAAGAAGGATCCTGATCACCAATGTTCCCCGCCGTTCTGACAATACGCCGGTGAGCATTGACAGCAATATGGAGGACCTTTTAGACAAGGCCATGAAGCAGAACTTCGTTCCGGTCCTGGACGATAAGAAATCTTTTATCGGGATCGTCACCAGAAAAGACATTATGAAGTATTTTGCGGATAAAATGAAAAAAACAGAATAAATGCAAAAATTTTCTTTTCAAAAAACGTCTGATGTGTTATACTGGGCGTCATGAGACGGGGAAATAGGATCCGGCCAGAAATCTGATTCTGACCGGATTTTTTATTTGATAGGAAATTCCTATCAAATAAAAAAGCACTTCGTGCAGAATCGCACTGCGGCGGTATGGAATTTCGTCGCAAATGCGACCCGCCGCAGGCGGAGAATCCTGCAAGAGCAGGATTCTTTCTTGTGCCATGGGGACCGAAGATCCCCTAAAAAATGGATACTCCGCAGGCAATAAATCTGATCCATAGGAGGAAAGTGTGAAAAGAACTGTGAAAAAGAGAACGGGAATGCGGTCGGCAGCGGCTCTTCTGGCGGTCCTTATGGCTGTGCAGAGCCCACTGGGACGGACGGGACCCATGGGAATGCCGCAGAAAAACCAGAGGACCCGGATGACCGCCACCATGTCGGATGCGGCGGCCGGGGAAGAAGCCTTAGCCGGACTTCTGGAGGAGAGGAACGGGATCCTTAGGGTGGAGGTCCAGGGCGTCGTAAAGGCTCCGGAGACCACCTGGAATGTGGAGCTGTATCCGTCGGAGGAAGAGGATGCCTCCATAGCCGAACCGGCCTTTGGAAGCCTTACCCTGCCGGCCGGAGACGGGAATACATACACAGAGGGGAGCTGTGAGCTGACGGAGCTTCCCGATGGGACGTATGATCTCAGGATGGAGCCGGAAAACGATACGGTCTCCTATGTGGCCTATGAGCAGAAGGGGATCCGGATCCAGGGGGACATGGTCTCCATCCGTTTAATGAACGATGCGCCGGAAAACCACGGATATGGGGAGAGCGGAGCCGGAAGCCGCATCGGCGTTCTGGCCATGGGCGATATCGACGGCAGCGGAGCTGTGGATGAGGACGATAAGGAGGAGCTTCTGAAGCTGGCAGCCTCCGGCCAGGTCCATGACGATCTGTTTTATGACCGGGCCGATCTGAACGGCGACAGTCAGGTGGATCTGGCGGACGTAGCATGCTTTGCAAAGTATTATAAGGAAGATGTAAGGACTGCCCGGGAGACACGGACCATGCGGATCACAGAGGAAGAGATCCATACGGCGTCCGCCAGCAACGCGGAGATCTCCCAGGGAACGGTGGAGCAGCTGTTTTCCGGTGCGGCCAGCCTTACACTGGAAAGTGAGGAGGCCATTTCCGGGGAGAATCCGGTGACCATTTCTGCGGAGTTTGACTCCGGAAAGACCATGGCCGGGTTCGTCATCGACCCGGTGGACGGCTCCGGCAACACCATTGTGGACGGAACCGTTTCTGTGGAGACAGAAAAAGGAAAAGAAAAGGTCTTTGAGATCGAAAACGGAAAAGTAAAGGAACGGAGCCTGGGAAGGGCGCTTCTGGAATTTTTCACGGGAAAAGAGGAGACCGTAAGCCAGGGAGGCCCCATCGTCATCGATCTGAAGGGCCAGACAGCCGTGAAGAAGGTGACCATTAAGGTCAGCCGGACCCTGGGGAACACTGCCCTGGTGGATATTGCAAAGGTGGAGTTCCTGGGGGACATGAAGGAACGGATCCCGGAGCCGGAAATGACAGCACCGGAGCGGGTGCAGGTGGAGAACGGGGACGCGTCCTTTACCGTGACCTGGCGGAGACAGCCCAATGTGACGGGCTACGAGGTGACGGTCCATGGAGTCAACAGTAAGAAAAACGAGGTGACACAGACCTTCCAGACGGATAAGCCGGAATTCCGGGCAGAAGGCCTGGGAGACGGGGCGCTGGCCAATGGAAATTCCTATGAGATCCAGATCCGTTCGGTGAACGGGGCCTGGAAGAGCCCGGCGGCAGAGGCTGTGGGACAGCCCAGGGCGGCCAGCCTTCCGCCTGCACCGGAAAATATCACGGTGACATCCCGGTATAAGGGGCTTTCCATCAGCTGGAAGGATATGATGGATACAGACAGCTATAACCTGTATTACAGGAAGTACGGCGACTCCCAGGGAGCGTACACGAAGATCCCGGATATCCGGGAGAACCGGTATGAGCTTAAGGGGCTGGAGGATAAGACAAAGTATGACGTTTATCTGACCGGCGTGAACCCGCTGGGAGAGGGACCGGAATGGTCCACTATACGGGAGTGACGGCGGCCCTGGATCCGCCGGTGACGCCGGATTACAAGCGGATCAATGTGGAGGTGCCGGGAGAGCCGGTGACCGCCCATATCGAGTCGGTGCGCTATGGGTATGATGTCTCCAAAGGTGAGTATGATATTGTAGATGGAAACTATGAGACCTCCTGGGCCCGTATCGACTGGGATTCGGGTGCGACCTATTATGATTTGAAAAAAGCTCCCATTGTGTCCTTTGACAGGTCCTATGAAATGGACACAATGGTGGTGATCCCAGACGGAGAACAGACGTTTTCCTATAATAAGGCAGTGCTTTATTACTGGACAGACCGGAACGACATCCAGGACAGCACAAAGAATTCTGTTTCCGGCGTCCTGGAGAAAAAGACCAGCAACAATAAGGCCTACTACGAATTCCGGGCGGACAGGCCCATTGAGGCCGAGGCTGTGCAGCTGGTTTTAAGCACCGCAGATGGAAACAGCCGCCGGATCTCCATGGCAGAGCTTAAGTTCTATTACTACGACTCGCTGGAGGACGAGATCATGGACCTTTACGGGGATCCCTACCATGTGAGCCTGCGGCCGGACGTGGACCGGGAGACCATGGGAAAACGGATCCAGAGCCTTAAGGACCGGCTGGACCAGCCGGATCCGGTCAGCGGGGAGCTGCACCCCAGGAAGGAGATCCTGGAAACGGAGCTGGCCAACGCAGAGCGGATCCTAAAGGACGGCGCGCTCCAGGCGGAGATCCTGGCGGTGGACAGCAAGGATACAGGAAACTCCGACAGCCACATCACCTTCAAGGGCGGTCTCAATACGTACCAGCCCCTGGGCGTGACCGCAAGGGCCGGGGAGACGGTCACCGTCTATGTGGGAAGCCCCGCCCATAAGACCGGGGACGGCACCAGGCTTCAGCTCGTTCAGACCCAGTACCATGGAAGCTCTGCTGCCTGGACCAGGACATTGGGGAATTTAAAAGCCGGAGCTAATGATTTTACGCTGGAGGCCCTGGACCATATGGACCTGGAGCGGGGCGGACAGCTTTATGTGGTCTACACCGGAGAGGCAGGCCGGGAGCAGTACGGTGTCCGTGTCAGCGGAGGAACGAAGATCCCGGTGCTGGACCTTTCGGATACAAAGGATCCGGCGGAGCGTCTGAAGCTGGCGGAGGCCTATGTGAACGGGCTGGAGGCCATGGTCCAGGATATGGAGGCTCTCCATAACAGGGATCATCAGGACTATTCTTATGATGAAAAGAACTGTATCTACGGAGCCACGGACATCGTGAGCCGGTATACCATGATCTCCGGCCCCTCGGACCAGATCCTGGAGGGACTGTCCGGGAATACGGCAGCGGAAAAGGCCGCAGCCCTGGAGCAGTCCATGACAGCCATGGATCAGATGGTGGAGCTGTTTTACGCCCATAAGGGCTTAAGCACGGCATCTGATGCCGAGCCCCACAACCGGGTACCGGCCGGCCGTCTGAATATCCGCTACCAGAGGATGTTTGCCGGTGCCTTCATGTACGCCGGAGGCCTCCACATCGGCATCGAGTGGCCCCAGTTTAAAGAAATGGTAAACGGAAAGCCCGTGATTGCGGACGCAGAGGGAAGGTATCAGTCCGGCAGCCTGTTCGGCTGGGGGCTTTCCCATGAGATCGGCCACGAGATCAACGAAGGGGCCTACGCGGTGGCAGAGGTGACCAATAACTACTATCCGCTGCTGGCCCAGGCCAGGGATACCAATGATTCCCTGCAGTTCAAGTACGAGGACGTATTTAAAAAGACCACCTCGGGAGCCAGGGTGTTGTTCGGCAAATTAGATGATGCTTTCAACTTCACATTAAATGAAGCTGT
>ENA-UONQ01000077-UONQ01000077.1-human-gut-metagenome-genome-assembly--contig:-CS26-NODE-77-length-136142-cov-32.771734_pt1 | contig 136142 bp, 123 predicted proteins | sample MGYA00242460_ERZ724007 | MGnify/ENA metagenome assembly ERZ724007
CGATCGAGGGCTTGACCAAATAAACTCGGAATCTGTATGAAGTTTTGAATGTACAAAAAATAACTTACAAAGTATTGCAATTTTAACAGTTATGATATATAGTAATTAAGTGACGTACCAATCTACGTCATTTTCTGTACTACGGAGTTGTTAGTAACTATATATTCCTCGATAGCTCAATGGTAGAGCGCACGGCTGTTAACCGTGATGTTGTAGGTTCGAGCCCTACTCGGGGAGCTCAATAAATAATCGGCTCCGTGGTCAAGCGGTTAAGACATCGCCCTTTCACGGCGGTAACACGGGTTCGATTCCCGTCGGAGTCACTTGCAGTGATGCATAATTTAATAATATGGCGACATAGCCAAGCGGTAAGGCGTGGGTCTGCAACACCCTGATCACCAGTTCGAATCTGGTTGTCGCCTCTTAAGAATCCATAGCAATGTGGGTTCTTTTTTCATTTTATGAAGCATAAAAAAGAAAGAAAGGTGTTTGCCAGAATTTAGGCAAGGCGGAAAAAATGATAGAAATTTTAAAAGCAATATTATTTGGTATTGTGGAAGGTATTACAGAATGGCTTCCAATCAGCAGCACAGGACATATGATCCTTCTAAATGAGATTGTATCGCTGGATGTATCGGATGAATTTTACAGTATGTTTGAAGTTGTGATCCAGCTTGGAGCGATTCTCGCAGTTGTAATTTTATTCTGGAATCAGATCTGGCCATTTGGAAAAAAGGATAACAAGGAACCATTGGCGAAAACTGGCGCAGGTGCGTATATAAAATGGGATATATTTAAACTGTGGTTTCACATTTTAGTATCCTGCGTACCGGCAGCAATCGTAGGTGTACTTTTTGATGAACAGCTGGAAGCATTATTTTACAATTACCAGACAGTAGCAATTATGTTGATCCTGTTTGGTGTAGCATTTATTGTGATTGAGAATTATCACAAAGGAAAAAAGGCAAAGGTGAATACCCTTGTCGGAATTGATTATAAACTGGCATTCTGGATAGGAATGTTTCAGCTGATTGCAGCGATTTTTCCAGGAACATCCCGTTCTGGAGCAACAATTGTCGGAGCATTATTACTTGGAATTTCCAGAACTGTTGCAGCGGAATATACATTTTTCCTTGCAATCCCGGTTATGTTTGGAGCCAGTCTTTTGAAAGGTGCAAAGTTTTTGATGAACGCAACTATGACTTCTCAGGAAGGTGTAATCCTTGTGGTGGGAATGGTTGTTGCATTTGCAGTGTCGCTCGTTGTAATTAAATTTTTAATGGGATATATTAAGAAACACGATTTCAAAGTGTTTGGATGGTACCGTATCATTCTTGGTGTCATCGTGTTATTATGCGGATTTGCCGGCTTTATCGGATAAAATACCGCATACCGTAAGTTTTGTTATTAACCGTATTGGAAGGATAATAGATACCGTTTTCCTCTGCAATAAAGAAGCCGCATTTTTTGTGGGTTGCGAGGGAGGCGGTATTTGTTTTACTTACACAATCACGGATATCAACAGAACCTTGCTGATGAAGATGTGCAATTATTACACACATAATGTTAACTAAATACAAAATACAGGTTGACAATCGAAACGATATTTTATAGAATAAGTGAGTATGAGCGAAGCGTTACTGGAACGAGGTACGCATAAACAGTAACACTATTTTTGCGTGTCAGACGTATTCACGGATAGACATACAGCAGCTCAAATAAAAGTGTATGGAGAAGTTAACAATGAATGAGAAAAAGATATCAACATCAACGATTGCAATGATTGCTTTGATGACCGCAGTTACCTGTATTTTAGGACCATTATCAGTGCCAATCGGACCGGTTCCGATTTCCCTGACAAATCTTGCAATTTATTTTACCGTAATATTGCTTGGATGGAAAAAAGGAACGGTGTCTTATGTGATTTATTTATTGATCGGCTTAGTTGGAGTCCCGGTGTTTTCAAGTTTTTCGGCAGGTCCAGCAAAATTATTTGGACCGACAGGTGGTTATCTGATCGGATTTATTTTTCTGGCAATGATCAGTGGCTGGTTTATTGAGAAGTTTCCGGGAAAAAGAGTGATGTATTTTGTTGGAATGGTTTTAGGAACAGCAGTCTGTTATGCACTTGGAACAGCATGGCTTGCTTATGAGGCAGAAATGACATTCCAGGCAGCTTTGATGGCTGGTGTGATCCCATTTATAATTGGTGATATCGCAAAAATGATCGTGGCGATCATTGTAGCACCGATGATTAAGAATCCTTTAGTAAAAGCCGGATATATCAAATAAGAAGGTTTACATCATTAGAGGTACAATACAGTTGGCTTTCAATATCTAAAATTAATAAATTGCGCAAAGACAGGAGGTTGTCAGTGCATAGGCATATTCAGATGCATCATAGAGTGCGTCTGTGATAAAATGTGTTTATGTGTGATAACCTCTTGTTGTTTTGTAAAAAAATGTATAAAATAATTTTTACATTGTGATAGTAATTTCACAGCCGAAAATATAGAGAACAGGAAAAACTATGAATCAGAAAGTTGTATTTTTAGATGTAGACGGAACAATTGTAAATGATAAAGGAATTATCCCGGAATCGACCAAAACTGCGATCAGAAAGGCGGTAGAGAACGGTCACAAACTGGTCGTGTGCAGTGGACGAAGTCTTTTTCAATTGCCGCAGATGCTATTGGATCTTGGATTCAGTGGAATGGTTACGGCAGCCGGAGCACAGGTGATCGCAGGTGGAAAAGAAATTTATCATGCTGTCATTGATGAAGAACACAGAAAATTTATTGTAGATTATATGGAAAAAAATAATTTTGTTTACTGCTTCCAGACAGATGCAGGAGTTGTCATGAATAAACGGAGCGAACAGCAGATTTTAAAAATTATGAGCGATATGGGAATCACGGAGGAGCATCTGCGTCAGCTTGTAGGTGAATTTTTTATTCAGGAAGATGTCTGGAATAATGAGAAGGAAGAAAAACTGATTTATTATGATGCACCATTTGGAGTGGCGAGAGTGCATGCAGATCTGGAGCCTTATTTTGATGTAGTGGCACTAAGCCTGAGCGGGGCGGATGATTACTGTGGCGAAGTTGGAATCAACGGCATCCATAAAGCAACCGGGATGAAGCGATATCTGGAATATGTGGGGATTCCCAGAGAGGACAGTATCGCAATCGGAGACGGACCAAACGACCTGCAGATGATGGATTATGCTGGAATTGGCATTGCGATGGGAAATGCAAGGGAAGAAGTCAAAAAGAGAGCCGACATGGTAACATCACATATTGATGAAGATGGGCTTTACCATGCATTAGACAGGCTTGGACTCTTGAACTAATATCTTTTATGGATGAGGCTGCTTATTTGAGAAAAGAAGAACAGATCAAAAAACAGCGTTGGAGAATTTAATAATGAAAGAAAAAGTAATAGGCTTTATAAAAAAAGATACGGTATTATGCGTAGCAACGACACTTGCGATGGTATCCGCTTTTTTTGTAAAACCAACATTGAATTATGTAAACTATATTGATTTCCGCGTCTTGGGCATTTTATTAAGCCTGATGACGGTTATGGCAGGACTTCAGATAAATGGCTTGTTTGATATGATTGGAAGCAGCCTATTAAAAAGAACAAAAAATACAATGCAGTTATCGCTTGTGTTGGTCTTTTTATGTTTTTTCTTTAGCATGTTTATTACGAATGACGTGTCATTGATCACATTTGTTCCTTTTGCAATGCTGACTTTGCGGAAATGTAATCAGGAAAAATTATTAATACCGGTAATCATAGTTCAGACACTCGCAGCCAATCTTGGAAGTATGCTGACACCTATTGGAAATCCGCAAAACCTATATCTTTACAATCTTGCAGAGATGAAAATGTCAACATTTATAGGAATTATAGGTCCATATACGTTAACATCCGGTATATTGCTGCTGTTATCCGTTGCTGTTGTATGCAGAAAAAAAGAGAAGATTGAATTTACACTCGAAGAAAATAACAGCGACCATGAAATTGAAAAAGAAAGGTTACATCTTCGAAGAAAAACACATCAAAAAAATGCAGTTTATCTGATTTTATTTTTGATGAGTCTGCTTGTCGTTGTGAGAGTATTGCCGTACTATGTGGCTTTCATTGTTGTGTTTGTGACGGTCTTTATCATGGACAGACAAGTGTTGAAAACGGTAGATTACAGTTTAATTCTCACATTTATCGCTTTTTTTATTTTTACTGGGAATATAGGAGAAATTGAGACAATCAGGAATGTGTTACAGGAGTTTGTGAGTGGCCGGGAAGTTGGAGTCGGTATCGCTGCAAGCCAGGTGATCAGTAACGTTCCAGCAGCCTTATTACTTTCTGGATTTACAAGGGATTATGCAAAATTATTAGTGGGTGTAAATATTGGAGGGCTTGGTACCTTGATTGCATCAATGGCAAGTCTGATCTCATATAAAATTTATGCACATCACTATAACGAACAGAAAGGAAAATATTTCAGGTGGTTTACGATTGCCAATGTGGGATATCTGGCAGTTTTGCTGGTCGTTTATGGATTGATCAGATGGATGTAAGATAAGCAGAGAAGGAGAATATTATTTCATAGATTTTGAATAATAAGATACGTTATGAGTGAAAAGAAATACAATAAAAATAGTTTACAGGGTACCGTGTATGTATTATTGTCAGCAATCTGTTTCAGTCTGGGCGGAGTGCTGATCAAATCGATTCCGTGGAATTCGTTGTCGATCAACATGGTGCGAAGCGTTTTATCATTTATTCTGATATTTGCTTATCAGAGAACACAGGGGAGAAAGTTTGTTTTTAACAAAATGGTGCTGCTTGGAGCGGTTTTAAATTTTGTCATGGCATTGACGTTTGTCATGGCGACAAAGATGACAACCGCAGCAAATGCAATTGTACTGCAGTTTACAGAACCGGTCTTTTTGATTTTGATCGTGTGGATCGTATACAGGCAAAAACCAAAAAAGGACGCAGTTTTAACCTGTATTCTTGTGTTATGTGGAATTTTCTGCTTTTTTTTTGAATCGCTCAGCACAGGTGGAATGGCGGGAAATATCCTTGCAATTGTGTCGGGAGTGACTTACGCAGGCGTGTTTTTGATTAAAAAATTCCCGGGCGGAGATTTTGAATCGTCGCTTATGGTCTCTCATCTGATCAGTATTGTGGTGGGAATTCCATTTTTAATGCGAGAGACAGTGTTCACGCCAACCGTCTGGGGATATGTTCTGGTATTAGGAATTGTACAGTTCGGGTTGTCATATGTATTTTTATCCAGAGGATTAGATCGTGTTTCACCAGTGACAGCATCGCTGACTTCTACGATCGAACCGATTTTAAATCCTATTCTTGTAGCAATTTTTTGTGGAGAGACAATAGGTGTGTTGTCCATTTTTGGAGCGGTGCTTGTCATTGGCTCAGCGACTGTGTATAACTTGAGACAGGCGAAAGGTTAAGGCTATAATCCTGCATATAAAACTGCATAAGTTCTGTAAAAGAATACAAGAGGGATTGATATATTTGTGAGGACAAATTATAATTAGCGGAAGATGTAGAAAAAATAGATTTTATATGTAATAAAGGAAAAATATATGTTAACACGATTTAAGGAAAAATATATTGGCGATGCTGCATTTTACAAAAGGTATCTCTATCTTGCGCTGCCAATGATTTTGCAAAATGCCATAACAAATCTCGTCAGTTTTCTGGATAACATTATGGTAGGGCAGTTGGGAACCGAGCAAATGTCCGGTGTTGCAATTGTCAATCAGTTGATTTTTGTATACAATCTGGCAATATTTGGCGCGGCATCTGCAGCCAGCATTTTTGGGGCACAGTATTACGGAAAAGGAAATCATAAGGGACATATGTATTCTTTCCGTTTTAAATTGTATGCAACGTTGCTTGTAACGGGATTAACGATATTATTATTTGCGACAAAAGGAGCAGATCTGATTTCCCTGTATCTCACCGACACGGCAGGAAGTGGAGCAACCGAGGTTGCACTGCAGTATGGTCTGGAATACCTAGGCATTATGATGGTTGGTCTGGTTCCATTTGCGGTAAACCAGTCCTATGCTACTAATATTAAAGAAACCGGGCAGACGTTGGTGCCGATGATCGCAAGTTTTGTAGCAGTTGGAAGCAATGCGGTTTTGGACTATCTGTTTATTTTCGGAATTGGACCATTTCCAAAATTAGGAGTTATTGGTGCAGCACTGGCAACTGTGATCGCACGCTACATAGAAGCATTTATCATTATTATCTGGGCACATTCCCACAAGGAGAAAAACAGGTATCTGGAAGGTGCGTACACCGGATTTGGAATGCCAAAAGGGGAATTGAAGGCAATTATTATCAAAGGCTTCCCACTTATGTTCAACGAGGTTTTATGGGCAGCAGGTATGACAACCGTTACCCAGTGTTATTCCATTCGAGGATTGGAAGTTGTGGCAGGTCTTAATATTGCAACTACGATCACGAATCTGTTTAACATTATCTATATCCAGCTTGGAGCATGTATCAGCATTGTGGTTGGTCAGTATCTTGGGGCTGGTGAACTGAAAAAAGCGAAAGACGCAGATAATAAAATGATTGTTTTCAGTGTATTCTGCTGTGCGCTTGTGGCGGGCGTGATGCTTGTGATCGGTAGATTTTTCCCACAGATTTATAATACTTCTGAACAGATCAAAGAGCTTGCAACCAGTTTTATTGCAGTTTCGGCAATTATTATGCCATTTTGTTCCTTTAGTCATGCTTCTTATTTTACGTTGCGCTCCGGAGGAAAAACGCTGGTCACTTTTTTGTTTGATTCGGTTTTTACCTGGGTGGTTGTAGTTCCGACAGCATTTGTGCTGGCACATTACACAGGACTTGGAATTGTGAGCGTTTATTTCTTCGTGCAGGCGACAGAACTTATAAAAGTAGCAATTGGTTATTTTATGGTACGAAGCAATGTGTGGCTCGTACAGATGGTATAGTGAGGTAGAAAAATGTATTTAATTTCAGAAACAACAAAAGAAGAGAGAGAGGCGATTGTCAAGGAATCTCTTAGAAATATTGAAGCAAGCTGTGATGGCTGTATGTCCGGGCTGGCAGAAATGTATCAGGACTATATTGACGGGAAAAGAGAGCTGCGGGAAATCAATATGGAGTTTAATGCGCGTTACGTCAAAGGGGAAGATATGCCGGGCAGAGAACGCTGTGTGTACGGAAAATAATATGATGTTCAAATGAGGTACAAGTGTGCAGTAACGATAACATTTTATGTTAAATCAGAAGAAGAGGAATGAATCATGTATTTTGCAAAAAAGAGTGAGTATAACGATATTCGGGAAAAATCATTTCTTCAGTGGCTGGATGAGATGGAAAAGCATGATGATGTTGCAGTGCGCTGCGGTGTGAAGCTTGCGCGGGAGTATATGCAGTATCTCAAGGATGAAAACGAAAAGCTACGGGAAGAAAATGAGCTGAAAAATAGTTATCTTAAGAAAATGAAGATGAGAGAGTAAGAAGTTTAGCAGGTGACAATATGTTTTTTATGATGGGAATTACAGATGGGAGAAAAGACTTTGACTTTCATCAGCAGATAATCTGTGATATCTGTGGAAAATACGGAAGGTTTCAGGTGTTTATGACCTATACGGTGCTGTCGTTATTTTTTATCCCATGTTTTAAGTGGAATAAGCATTATTATGTGCAGACAAGCTGCTGTAATACAGTCTATGAGTTGGATGCGGAGATTGGAAAACGAATTGCAGCAGGTGAGGATATGGAGATTCTGCCGCAACATTTGAGGCAAATGAATCAGCAGGGATATGGATATACGATGAGGCATTGCAGAAATTGTGGATTTTCCACAACGGAAGATTTTGAATATTGCCCGAAATGCGGTACAAGATTAAGTGAATAATAATTAAACACAGAAAAATATTTGGCAGTTCAAATAATTAGAAAGCAGAAGATATGTTAGGAAATAAAAAAGGAAAGATGATATGCGGATATGTACCGGATTATGTACTCTTTGATTTGGAGACGACCGGGACATCTTGTATTTATGATGAAGTCATTGAAATATCAGCGGTAAAAGTACGGAGTGGAAAAGTTGTTGAGGAGTTTAGCCAGCTTGTGAATCCGAAAAGACCGATTCCGTATGCCGCGAGTATGGTTAATCATATTTCGGATGAGATGGTGGCAAATGAGCCGGATTTTGGGCAGGTGCTGCCTGAGTTTTTAACATTTGCCGGAGATGATATTCTGGTAGGTCATAATATCCAGACATTTGATATGAAATTTTTATATCGGGATTGTGAGCGGCTTTTCCAGCAGAAATTAACGAATGATTATGTTGATACGCTGCGGGTTGCAAAGCTCTGTTTCCCGGAGTGGCGGCACAGGAGACTCAGCGATCTTGCAGAGCATTATGGAATTTCAACGAGAGGTGCACACAGGGCGCTGACAGACTGTAAGATGAATCAGCAGGTATTTGAGTATCTGGCAAAAGAATTGGAGAAAATGCCGGCAGCAAAAAAGCAGTCGAAAGAAAAAATCTGCCCGGAATGTGGGCTTCCGATGAAAAAAAGAAATGGACGTTTCGGGGAATTCTGGGGCTGCATAGGGTACCCGGATTGCAGGCATACTGAAAATACATAGTATATAAAAACAGCCGATGCTTACGCATCGGCTTCATTATTTTTATCAGGATGAATACTTGCCTTGATCCGGCGTTTTAAAACAGAGACTTCCAATGGTGAAAAAAGAAGATCGTCAATGATTTCCGAGGAAACTGCTGTCTGTATCTGGTCTAAAGAGCCCTCCCTACAGATTGCAATGACCGGGCATACGTGATTCGGGTTTGCATCTTTTACCGTATCCCATATAAATTTGCCGGAATCTGTTGTATCAGATACATCTGCAAAAATTGATATCTTTAAATGCATCCATCGTCTGTCTGCGTCGCAGAACTTCGAATCCGTCAATCCCCGGCATTACCAGATCAAGTAAAACGAGGTCGATCAGATGGCTGCTTTTCTCAAGGATCATTAAACATTCTTCGCCTGAAGTGGCTTCTTCGAGATGAAAATGTTCTCCGAGCATCTCTTTTATAATTGCACGTTGAAATTTTGAGTCATCAACAATTAAAATAGTTTCTTTCTTTTGTAAGTACATACTAATCCCCCATAAGGAATGGACTCTAATACGAATAAGTCTATCAGCGATACTATAGCACATTTGGATTTGGATATTCAATAAAGAATTCGCACTGCAAGACTTTTTGACAAACATTTTTGACCGTGGTATAATTCCTCCCCGATTAAGGAAAATATAAGAGAAAAGAGCAAAAAGTCAAGGTTTCAGGACTTAAAATAAATATAAGATCAGGAGGAAAGCAGGGATTCGTTAGGAATCGATGCAAGGAAATTATGTGTACAGCAGCAACTTATAAAACAAAAGATTTTTATTTTGGAAGAACGTTAGATTATGAATTTTCTTATGGAGAGCAGATTGCAGTGACACCACGCAATTATCCGTTTCATTTCCGGTATATGGGGGATGTTGCAAACCATTATGCGATCATAGGAATGGCGCATGTTGCAGCAGATTATCCGCTGTATTATGATGCGGTCAACGAAAAAGGTGTTGGGATGGCAGGACTGAATTTTGTCGGAAATGCGTATTTCCCGGAAGTGACAGAGGGAAAAGAAAATGTTGCCTCCTTTGAATTTATTCCTTGGGTGTTAGGACAGTGTGCCAATATGAAGGAAGTACGTGCATTGCTGGCTAAGATCAATATTACAGGAACACCTTTTGCGGAAAATATGCCGGCGGCTTCCCTGCACTGGATCATTGCGGACGCTGATGAGGCTGTCACAGTCGAATCCATGAAGGATGGGCTGAAAATTTACGACAATCCGGCGGGCGTTATGACAAATAACCCACCATTTGACCAGCAGATGTTTCTGTTGAACAATTACAGGGGACTTTCACCAAGACAGCCGGAAAACCATTTTTCTGAGAAACTTCCGTTGGAATGCTATAGCCGTGGCATGGGAGCATTGGGTCTGCCGGGAGATCTTTCCAGTGCATCCCGTTTTGCCCGGGTGGCTTTTACGAAAATGAACTCTGTTTCCGGTGATTCGGAGGAGGAGAGCGTTGGTCAGTTTTTCCATATTTTAGGATCCGTGGAGCAGCAGAGAGGATGCTGTGAAGTGGCAGAAGGAAAATATGAGATCACGATTTATACTTCCTGTTGTAACGCCACAAAAGGTATTTATTATTACACAACTTATACGAACCGTCAGATCACAGCGGTGGATATGCACAGGGAAGATCTGGATGGAAGTGGACTGATCCATTATCCGATGCTGGAAAAAGAGCAGATTCTGCGGCAGAATTAATAAAAAATAGTTAAGATTTGGAAAAATTTTTATAACGAAATTGACAGGACAGGCATTCTTATATTAAACTAACGAATATAAGAGGGAGTAGTTAGCATCTTCGGATGGAATAGTAGTCGTCATCACGCTGAAAGGCCGGTTATTATTGTAAGTAACGAGACTTTTATCACTCAAAAATTTTTTTGATGCGATAAAGGTCTCTTTTCATAATCAATCCTTTATCGCAGGAAAGGAAGGCGTTATGGAATATTTACTGTTACTCGTTGGTTTTGTACTTTTAGTAAAAGGTGCAGATTTTTTCGTGGAGGGAAGTTCTTCTCTCGCAAAAATCATGAAAGTACCGAGCGTCATCATTGGTCTTACCATTGTTGCGATGGGAACCAGTGCCCCGGAGGCATCTGTCAGCATTAATGCGGCGCTCACAGGCAATAATGACATTGCGATCAGCAATGTTGTCGGTTCGAATATTTTTAACGGTCTTGTGGTGGTCGGTATCTGTGCTTTCTTAGCAAGTTTTAAGACAAATCTCGATATTTTAAAAAGAGATATGCCTCTCAACATTGTGATCACAATGATTCTCTGTTTCATGTTTATGGATGGAAAACTGAGCCGTATCGAAGGTCTGATTCTACTGGCAGGAATGGCAGCATATATTGTAAGCATGATTTATTCTGCTTTGAAAAATCGTGAAACTGGTGAGGATTGTAAGGTACTGTCGCTGCCAAAAAGTATTGTGTTTATGGCAGGCGGTCTTGTGGCAGTTATTTTTGGTGGGGATCTAGTGGTGGATAATGCCTGTGTGATCGCAGCAAATTTTGGTGTCAGCCAGAATTTTATCGGACTTACGATCATAGCGATCGGAACATCACTTCCGGAGCTTGTGACGTCCATCGTTGCAACCAGAAAGGGAGACAGTGGTCTTGCACTGGGCAATGCGATCGGATCAAATATTTTCAATATTCTTTTTATCCTTGGTATGTCAGCAGCAATTTCACCACTCAATGTGTTAGGAGAATCCCTGACGGACTGTATCATTCTATTGATCAGCGCAGTTATTTTGTTTGTATTGGCAAAGACCAAAAAGACAATGTCAAGATGGGAAGGCGCGGTCTGTGTACTGCTGTATATTGTATACACAGCATATCTGCTGATCAGGTAAAAATAGCACAGATCTGGGAGAGGTGATTTCCTGCGGACAAAAGTAGCAAAAGAAACCATGCATTTAAAAAGGAGGTCACTTTATGACAACATATCTTCTTATTACAGCGGTAGTTATTTTTGCCTGTGTATTCCTGAGCAAGGTGTCAAGCAGACTTGGAATTCCAATGCTGCTTGCGTTCATTTTGCTTGGAATGCTGTTTGGTTCGGATGGGATTTTAAAGATTCCGTTTGATAATTATGCGTTTGCAGAGCAGATATGTACGGTCGCATTGATCTTCATTATGTTTTATGGTGGCTTTGGAACGAACTGGCAGCAGGCAAAGTCCGTTGCGGTAAAGGCAGGGCTGTTATCGACGGCCGGAGTTGTGATAACAGCTGCACTTACCGGAGTTTTCTGTCATTACGCCTTACATATCGCATGGGTGGAAAGTATGCTGATTGGTGCACTGATTGGTTCCACAGATGCGGCATCCGTATTCTCAGTGCTGCGATCGAAACGGCTGAGTCTGCGTTATAATACGGCTTCCCTTCTGGAAGTGGAAAGTGGTAGTAATGATCCGTGCGCATATATGCTCACGGTGACATTTATCGCGATCGCACAGGGCAGCGCCAGTGGTGGACAGATTGGACTTCTCATTGTAAAACAGATGCTTTTTGGCATTCTTTTTGGTGGGTTGATCGCAGCAGCTGCAGTGCTGCTGTTGAAAAAAATTAAGTTTTCGACCGCAGGATTTGACATGGTTTTTGTGGTCGGAATTGCAGTGATTGGGTACGCACTTCCGGCAGTTTTTGGTGGAAATGGATTTTTAAGTGTCTATATTGTGGGAATTGTGCTCGGAAATACCGAGATCCGTAACAAGCGGAATCTGGTAAACTTTTTTGACGGACTGACCGGATTGATGCAGATGCTCATTTTCTTTCTGCTCGGACTTCTGGCATTTCCATCGAGACTGCCGCAGGTGGTGCTTCCGGCACTTTTGATCGCAGTATTTCTGACATTTGTGGCAAGACCGGTGGCAGTTGCACTTGTACTCACACCGTTTAAAGGAAAAATTTCCCAACAGCTTCTGGTGTCGTGGGCAGGTTTGAGGGGTGCAGCGTCTATCGTGTTTGCAATTATGGCAGAGATGGCAGTGGAAACAGAAAATGATGTGTTCCATATTGTTTTTATGATCGTGTTATTCTCCATTCTGCTCCAGGGATCGTTATTGCCGGTGGTGGCAAAGAAGCTGGATATGATCGATGAAAAAGGCGATGTCATGAAAACGTTTAATGATTATTCCGATGAAGTTCCGGTGCAGTTTATCCAGCTCAGTATTCCAAAGAGTCATCACTGGTGTGGAAAAACATTAAAAGAGCTGACACTTCCGCCGGAGACACTGGTCGTATTATTAAAAAGAAATGGAGAGAATATCATCCCAAATGGGGATACCAGGCTTCTCGAAAACGATGTTCTGGTCTTAAGCGCAACTTCGCCGGATCATGTCGAGGGTGTATCACTTGTTGAGATTTATGTGGATGAAAACAGTAAGTATAACGGAAAATTGTTATCAGAGATTCCAAAGAAAGAGAATACGTTAGTGATCATGATCCAGAGAGGAGAGCAGGTCATTATCCCGCACGGAAATATCCGGCTGGAAAGTGGCGATATGCTGGTTGTGAGCAAAACGGAAATCTGATTTACAGACGGAGATCCGACAGAATGTAATAATTACTGATTTTACTCTAAGGAAAATCAAAAAATGTCCGATAAATAACGTGAAAGCGAATTTCAAGGAAGAAAGGAGATGCCTCATATGCGTATAGATGCTTATAATCAGATCGCGCAGGTATACAAGACGACAAGCGCAGCAAAGTTACAGAAGACAGAGAATGCAAGGCACGGACGTGATGAAGTACAGATCTCGTCTTTTGGCAGAGATTATCAGATCGCAAAACAGGCAGTCACTGAAGCAGCGGATATCAGGGAAGATAAAGTCGCAGAACTAAAAGCAAAGGTTAACTCTGGTAATTATTTCGTGGATACTGCAGATTTTGCGAAAAAATTATTGGAAAAGTACAACACATCATTAATGTAAAAGTGAGGATGAATTTTGGCTAGTTTAATGGAAGACCTGATCGACGTTCTGAATAAGGAAGAAGAACAGTATCAGGGATTGATCGAACTCGGAAAGGAAAAGAGGGAAGTGGTGATCCGGGCGGATATTAAGACGCTGGATGAGATTACCGCGACGGAGCAGGAGGTTGCCAGCAATCTGCAGAATCTGGCGAAGAAGAGAACCAGAGTACTCAACGACATGGCAACGGTTCTTGGCAGGAATCCGGGGGAGGTTACGATCACAAAGATGATTTCTTATCTGGAGGAACAGCCGGTCGAGCAGAAACAGCTCATGGAAGTAAAGGAGCGGCTTTTACAGACAGGAAAAGAGATGGCAGCCATTAATGAACAGAATGAGATCCTTTTAAATCAGGCATTAGAGATGGTGGAGTTTGACCTTACATTGCTTAAGAGTATGCGACAGGCACCTGAGACCGCCAACTATAATAAGAACGCCTGCAATACAGGTGATCTGCTTGGCAGCAGCGGCTTTGACGCAAAACAGTAACATGTAAGGAGGGAGCACCATGGCTAACGGCTTTGGAAGCTTATATATCGGAGCATCCGGGTTACAGAATTCCCAGAATGCTTTAAATACAACATCAAACAATCTTGCAAACGTAAATACCAAGGGTTATGTACGTCAGCAGGTTTTACAGGTAGACAGAAATTATACAACCTTCAATACAACTGCATCGATCAGCCAGCAGCAGTCCGGTCTTGGCATGAAGATCGGTGATGTGGTGCATGCGAGGGATATTTTTCTGGATAAATCATATCGAAACGCATCAGGACGTCAGGCATTTTATGCAGCCACGTATGAGGCAGTGGATGAAGTGTACACTTTTTATCAGGAGTTACAGGGACAGGCTTTCCAGACAACTCTGGAGGATTTCTGGACAGCTTTTCAGGAATGGGCAAAAGCTCCGGATGACAGTGTGCAGCAGAATCTGGTCATTCAGAAGGCCAATCTGTTTGTCAGCAGATCCAATGCAGTCTATACGGGACTTTCCGACTACCAGAGTACGATCAATACACAGATTTCAGATGATATTGATCGAATCAATGAGCTGGGAAATACCATTTTTAAATTGAATCTGGAAATCCAGAAAGTAGAATCGGGTAATGTTGAGACTGCAATGACATTGCGTGATGAGAGAGATAATGCGCTGGACGAACTCGCTTCTTATGTAGATATCAGTTACAAAGAGAATTCTGATGGAATTGTAAAGGTAAGTGTCGAAGGTGTTGAATTTGTAGACGAGGCAAGATGTTACGAGATGGGGAAGAACCGTGATGAGATTACGGGATTTGTCACACCTTACTGGACACATCTTTCCGATATCGAGAACGGCGATTACGACAACGTATTCAGCTTTACAACACCGATCTCCTCGGATCTTAATAATGATCTTGGAGAATTAAAAGCACTGATCCTGGCACGGGGAGACAGAAAAGCAACTTATAAAGATATTGTGGGACTGACATCGGATGAATATAACAGATCAACGGCAGATTCCATCGCAACAGGAATGTCTGTCATGTTACAGGCACAGGCGCAGTTAGATCAGTTAGTACATGGGATGATCACAGCGATTAATGATACACTTTGTCCGAATACAACACTTGGAGCACTTACCGGAAATACAGCATCCCTTACCGGAACAGATCAGAATGGTAATACCGTTACGATCACATCCGGAATGAAAGTGCTGGATACGAAAAACTGCTCTACCGGAAGTGACAAACAGATCCCACCACAGGAGCTGTTCACAAGACTTGGTACAGAGCGTTATACCAAAGTTTCTGTGCAGGAGACAGATGCCAATGGCAATACCATTACCAACGATTATTATGTATACAATGAAGAGAGTGAGACAGATACTTCCAAACAGTATACATTAGCGAGTGTCAGTGTAAATGATAAGCTGGTAGAACAGGAGTCGCTGCTTCCACATCTTTCACAAAATGGGAAAGTGAATTATGATCTCGCCCAGAAAGTAGCAGCTCTCTGGAAGGGTGAGTATCTTACCCTGGATCCGGATGACACGAATAAAGTTACATTTATTGATTACTATAATAATATGGTGGGAGCATTTGGAACGATCGGTTCCGTTTATGAATCCACAGCGAAAAGTCTTTCCGGAACAGTGACAGCTGTAGATAATCAGAGATCACAGGTTATGGGAGTTTCTTCTGATGAAGAATTGACCAAGATGATCAAGTTCCAGAATGCATATAATGCATCCAGCCGGTTTATCAATGTGGTGAATGAAATGATCGAATCCATGATCACACAGCTTGGCTCATAAAGACCGGATTTTTTAGTGGAACAAAAACAGTTACTTTCACAGATTACATAGCAGAAAGAGAGAGGTGAGAGGATGCCTTCACAATTTTTTGGATTAACAATTGCATCGTCAGGCTTAAGTGCTTATCAGGCAGCACTTAATACCACCGCCAATAATATATCAAACGAACAGACAAAGGGATACAGCAGACAGGCAGCAAATCTTTCCGCATCGGATGCACTTCGTGTCAATGCAAAATACGGAAGTATGGGTTCCGGCGTTACGGTGAATTCCATTAAACAGATCCGAAGTGAGTACTATGATACAAAATACTGGCAGAATCAGGCAAGCCTTGGTCTGTATGAGACGAAATTAGGTTATCTGGAGCAGATTGAGAATTATTTTATTGATGATGATACAGAAAAAGGTTTTTCAACCATTTTAAATAAAATGTTCAATTCATTGGACACATTAAAAAATAATGCCGGTGATGTGAATGTCAGACAGCAGTTTATCTCAGATGCACAGAGTTTTACCACTTACTTTAACAGTGTGGCAACCGGTCTTGGCGAGATTCAGGATAGCGTGAATGAGGAGATCAAATCAACCGTTGAAAATATCAATGCGATCGGCAAAAAGATCAGTCTTTTGAATAAACAGATCAATGTTATTGAAGTGCAGGGCGGTTATGCAAATGAACTCCGTGATCAGCGGGCACTTTTGATCGATGAGTTATCCTCTATTGTTCCAACAGAGGTTTCAGAAGTTCCGGTAACGAATTCCAAACATCCGGACATGCAGACAGGTGCAAATTATTATACGGTAAAAATCAATGGACAGAAGTTTGTTGATACTTACGAGTATAGTGAACTTACCTGTGTGGCAAGAAAAAACACGATCAATCAGTCTGACCGGGAAGGAATGTATGAGATTGTCTGGGCGGATACCGGAAACAGTTTTAAAGCAGGTTCCGACTCCAGCTCCGGTTCGTTGAAAGCGTTGTTCGATATCCGGGATGGTAACAACAGTGAGAACTTCCGAGGCTCCATCAAAGGGGTTACAGCAGGCACAATTACAATCAGCAATCCATCCATTACAAACGTCAATGCCATGACTATGCCGGCAGAGGGTGTTCTCACGATTGATGGAAAGAACTATAACTATACAGACTTTACTTTTACGACGGATGCAGATGGAAATGTCAAGGAATATACATTTACATTGGAGAATCAGTTGAGTTCCGATCAGCAGGCAAAGATAGATGGAAAACAGGCATCTATCGGCGAATCCATCGATGCGATGGGTATTCCTTATTATCTTGCACAGATGAATGAGTTCCTTCGTAATTTTGCGATTTCATTTAATGAGATCATGAATGGCGATAATGCGCAGGATCTGAATGGTAAGCAGACAAATTATTTTTCTTTCTTTACAGGTACACATACCAAGACAGGAGAAGAGTATCATTTCAGCAAAGCGGCTGGTGATTATAATGCGAAAGCAAGTAACAGTTACTATCAGCTTACCTGTGGAAATGTATGTGTTTCCAATATTGCGGTCAAAGATCCGACAACCATTGCAACAACCGAGAAGATTACCAATGGTGCAGATGCATATGATCTGGTAGAGAAAATGTTATTGTTAAAGAGTGATACAGAGATGTATCGTGGTGGTGGTGCAGATGATTTCTTACAGTGTATGATCTCAGATATTTCTGTGGATACACAGAAGGCGACCATTTTCCAGAAAAATTACAGTAATATTTCAAGTGCGATCGACAAGCAGAGAATGTCCGTTTCCGGTGTCGACAAGGATGAAGAAGCAATTGATCTTGTAAAATTCCAGAACGCGTATAACCTTTCCTCAAAAATGGTATCTGTTCTGGCAGAGATTTATGATAAGCTGATCAATGAGACAGGTGTATAAAAATTTCGTGATAAGAAGAGAGGAGTCATCCTATGAGAGTAACGAATAACATGATGCTTCGTAATACAACTTCGAACATCAATAACAATAAATACAGTGTGAACAGTCTGAACAATCAGATGTCTTCACAGAAAAAAATCTCAAGACCTTCCGAGGATCCGGTTGTTGCCATCCGCGCACTTCGTCTGAGAAGCAATTTAAGTGAGATCAATCAGTATTATGAGAAGAATATCCCGGATGCAGATGCGTGGCTTGATGAGACAGAAACTGCGTTGATGAATATGAAAACCATTTTGTCAGATATCCGTACCCAGTGTACGTATGGAGCCAGTGACCAGTTGAAAGCAGAGGATAGAAAAACGATCCTGACACAGTTAGAGTCATTGCGTAAGCAGATTTATTCAGAAGGTAATTCTGATTATGCAGGAAGAACCGTTTTTACCGGGTATCGCACGAACTGTAAATTGACATTTATGGAAGACGAGAGTAATACGGAGTATAATATCCAGCAGAAGTTCAGCTATGAAGATATCGGGGAACATCGTTATTATGATGGACAGGTAGAGCTTAAGACAGCAGAAGAAATGAGTCAGAAGGTCACCACCTCTGATACGAAGCAGTATACTTATGACAGGATCCGGCTGGCGTATGGAAATATTGGATCTCTCAAAGATAAAGACGGTAATGAAATAGCTGTGGGCAACACAGGAACTCTCTCTTATCATTACACAGATAACACAGGTGCAGCAAAAACCGGTGATTTAAACGTAACGGTCTATGAGACAGAAGATGACTGGAAGAAAGCAGTGAAAGCTGGAAATATGCCGAAAGATGGAGCAGCTTTCATCAAGTCAACAGGAGAGCTTGTTTTAGGTAATGAGGCAAGTGAGACTTTGAAACAGAATAAGGCATCCATTGAGTTAAACTATGATAAAAAAGGCTTTAATTCAGGTGAAGTAAGACCTGAGTATTATTTTAACTGCACAGATATTACAGATGCTAAAAATAAAATTACATATGAAAAATATGATGCTAAAGGTAATGAGATTTATCAGGATATCGATTATATCATCGCTGTAAACCAGACATTGACAGTCAACACAAATGCATCTGACGTATTCAATGCAGATATCGGACGTGATGTGGACGAGATGATCAATGCGGTAAAAGCTGCTATTGATGCCAATGACAAAGTGGATAAGATTAAAGATATGATGAATCAGGCAGCGTATTCGGGTGTTTCGGCACAGGAGAATCTGCAGACATGGTTAGAGGCAGCACAGAAGGAAGCAGATTATGCAAATGATAATCTGCAGAAATTGTATGACAGCTATATCGGTAATTTTGATGAATATCTTTCGGATGTAAACCTTGCCATTACAACTGTAGGAAGCAAGGGCGATCGTCTGGAACTGACAGAGACACGTATGTCAAACCAGCAGCTGACCGTAAAAACATTAAAATCAAATAATGAGGATCGTGAACTTTCCGATATCATCATTGATTATACAGCAGCTTACACTGCTTATCAGGCATCTTTACAGGCGGCAGGAATGCTGAATCAGACAACATTGTTAAATTACATTTAAAACACGCTACGGAAAGTGTGGCAGGAACGTGCTTGTGGGACAGTTTTTCCCATAGGACGTTACGGATAGAATGGTCGGAGACCAGACGTTAAGAAAACGTTAGAAAACCAGGAGGTCAGAAAGATGAAAGCAAAAACAAGAATGTTTGGCGAAATTGATATTCAGGAGGATAAGATCATCACTTTAGAGAGTGGAATGATCGGCTTTCCGGATATGCAGAAGTTTACCTTGATTTTTGATGAGGAGAAAGGCAGTAAATCACATATTATGTGGCTTCAGTCTATGGACGATCCACAGACTGCGTTTCCGGTCATCAATCCGGTGACGATCAAGGAGGACTATAATCCATCTGTCAGTGAGGAATTGTTGAAGCCATTGGGCGATATGAAACAGGAAGACACCTTTGTACTTACAACCGTCAGAGTCCCAAAGGATATTCAGGATATGTCAATCAACCTGAAAGCTCCCATTATTATCAATATGTCCAACAATAGAGGGGCGCAGATTATCGTGGAAGATGATCTTCCGGTACGTTATAAAATTTATGACCTGCTGAAAAGTAGAAAAGAAAAGGCAGGTGAATAGAAATGCTGGCATTGACAAGAAAAAAAGGCGAAGCCTTAGTGATCAATAATAATATTGAGATCACAGTATTAGAGATTCGCGGGGATCAGATCAAAATCGGTATTTCTGCTCCAAAGGATGTACCAATTTATCGAAAAGAAGTATATTTACAGATCCAGCAGGAAAATGAGGCTGCTATCAGTGCAGATGGTCTGGATGCGTTAAATAATCTGTTGGATTAGAAAAAAGAATGATACCCGAACGGGTGTACAATTTATTGAAAAATATTAAATTGTACCCGTTCGGGATTTTTTTGCCTGAAAACGTTGAAATTATACCCGAACGGGAGTATTATGATTGATATGAATAAAATTGGAAATTATATAAAAGAAGAAAGAAAAAAAGCTGGATTAACACAGGAAGAATTTGCCATGAGATCAGGATTAGGCTTACGTTTTGTAAGAGAATTAGAACAGGGAAAGGAAACTGTGCGTATGGACAAAGTAAATCAGGCATTGGCAATGTTCGGGAAAGAAGCTGTACCGGGAGAAAAGGAGGAATAACAAGTGGAGTCAGAATATAGAAAAGGATATGTTTATATTCAAAAAATTTTTGCCGGAACAATAGCTGAAACAGAAGAAGGATATGAGTTTTCTTATAATGAGGATTATTTGAAAAGAGAAGATGCAGTATCTGTAAGTTTGACGCTGCCATTACAAAAAGAGGCTTATAAAGCGACAGTTTTATTTCCTTTTTTTGATGGGTTAATTCCAGAAGGATGGCTCCTTGGTGTTGTAAGCCGTAACTGGAAAATCAATCAGAATGACAGATTTGGATTGCTGTTGTCGGTATGCAGGGATTGTATTGGAGATGTCAATATAAGAAATGGGGAAGAGAAATGAAATGTCTATGTTGTGGAAAAACAATAAGGGAGAATGCTTCTAATGCGGAAAAGGAGTGGAGCTGGCATAAAAAATGTGTGAAATCGTTTTTTATGACAGAAGAAATGCCCTTTTTAGATATTACGAAGGAACAATTGGAAAGGCTCGCAAATGAGACTGTCAATGAGGGACTTACAGTACCAGGAGTTCAAAAAAAACTATCCTTGCATTTGTCCAGTGACACGAATGCAAGACTTACAATTGTAGATTATCCAACAGGGTATATTTTAAAGCCACAGACAGAAGAATTTGATTATATGCCTGAATTTGAAGACCTGGCAATGCGTCTGGCAGAGTTGATGGGAATCCAGACAGTGCCGCATGCACTGATAAAAATAAATGATGAGTACGCTTATATTACAAAGAGAGTAGATCGCGATATTGAAAAAAATGAGATAAAATTATATGCAATGGAAGATTTTTGCCAGCTATCGAATCGCTTAACGCAGGATAAATACAAAGGGTCTTATGAAAACTGCGGAAGAATCATAAAGAAGTATTCTATTACACCAGGGTTAGATTTATCAGAATTATACTTACGGGTTGTGGGATCTTTTATCATTGGAAATTCGGATATGCATTTGAAAAATTTTTCGTTAAGAGAAACTGAACCGGGAAACAGAAGGTTTCAATTATCAAACGCATATGATATGCTTCCTGTAAATGTAATTATGCCGGAAGATAAAGAACAGATGGCACTTACTATTAATGGAAAGAAGAGAAATATTCATAAAAAAGAATTTAAAATATTAGCAGAAGTATGTGATATTCCTGCAAACGCAGCAGAAAAAATGATAGAAAAATTATGTGTATTAGAAAATAAAATGTTGTCACTTGTGGATGAATCCTATTTGCCTCAAGCGCAAAGGGATGAACTGAAAACATTGATCAGAGATCGTGTAGCGATTTTATTGTGAGAAAAGAAGAAAGCGGACATTTGAGCGGTATGAACTATTCCAACAATGAAATGATAAAATGATTCCCTATAAGGTCAATATTAAGATACCTTAGAATTAATTAAGAACAAAGCAGAAAAAATATTGTAAATAATCAGGTTATCGGAAAACGATAGAAAAAGGGACGGAATTATGAAAAAGAAATTTATAATACTTACAATAACAGGACTGTTGCTTGCATCATTAGCTGCGTGTGGAGGTTCCAAGACACCGGATGCGTCAAAAAATACGGCAGATCAGGAAGCGCAGAATCAGAATCAGGACAGTCAGGGAACATCTGACACTATTCAGGGTGACATAGAGGAAAATCACGGAAGCGATGATACGGAAGGCAGCAGCGACAGTGCAGAAAATGCAAGCGAAAACCAAAGTGGTGATCTGACATTCGCGGATCTTGCAAAATATTCATTCGAATTTTGCAGTGGTGCAGGTGGATGGTCTACCGATTTTGAAATTGAAAAAGATGGCTCTTTCAAGGGATCTTACCATGATTCTGATATGGGAGACACCGGGGATGACTATGAGAATGGAACGATGTATCTCTGCAGCTTTTCAGGAAAATTTACTGACCTGACCAAAATCAATGATTATACTTACCAGATGAAAATGGAGAATCTTACCTATGATGAGACTCCGGGAAAAGAAGAAATTGCAGATGGAGTGAAGTATATTTATACAGATGTTTATGGTCTGGAAGGAACGGACACCTTTAAAGTGTATCTTCCGGGGGCACCGGTGAGAGATCTGTCAGAAGATGTATATTTCTGGGTACGGTGGGCAAATGACGATAGCGAGGAAGGAACGCAGGATACGTTGACGATTCCAATTATTGTAAATGAAGAAATGGGGTATGGAATTTATTCCTACGAAAGACAGACACCATATGAGGAAGCGCAGAGTACATTAAATACTTATCAAGCATCCTATGATGCAGCGGAGGAGGAGCTTAAAAAAGCAACTCTACAGTCCCGAATGGACGACTACGCTATGCAGATGTATGATATCAGCGATTCCTGCTTAAATGAAATCTGGAATCTTGTAAAATACAATACAAGTGAGGAAAAGTTCAATGAGATTCTCACTGAGCAGAGAAAATGGATTGCAGACAAAGAAGCAGCAGGCAACGAAATCCTGGATCAAAACGATGGATCTTCGGCACAGATGGACAGCAGTCTTAAGATGGCAGAGCTTACCATGGAGCGTTGTGAAGAACTGGCAGATTATTTGAAGTAAGATGGAAAAAGAGGACAATTTATGCAGATTTCAAGTAGTTTTACTCTGGCGGTGCATCTTTTTATGTGTTCAAGGATTTGGATCGCGAAATTTATACGTCTCTGCTTGGATAAAAGAAATTATCACAATATTGTAATTCCCTACTCCCTATGATATTCTGAGTATGTTTCAAAATAGAAATCAGGGGAGAAAATTATGAAAAACCAAACGACAAAAAGAAGTTCTTTTTCAGGAAAAATCGGTTTTGTACTGTCAGCAGCCGGAGCGTCTGTGGGATTGGGGAATATCTGGCGGTTTCCATATCTGGCTGCCAAATACGGCGGCGGTATTTTCCTGCTTATCTATATCATTCTGGCATTGACCTTTGGATATACGATGATCATGGCGGAGACATCGTTGGGACGTATGACGAAAAAAAGTCCGGTAGGAGCATTTGCGTCCTTTGGAAATTCACGCTGGTCTTCGCTGGGAGGCTGGATCAATGCAATCATTCCGGTTTTGATCGTGCCATATTATTCGGTGATCGGTGGATGGGTTTTAAAATATCTTGTTGAGTATGTCAGAGGACATGCGCAGACAGTTGCAGAAGATGGTTATTTTTCTGCATTTATCTCAGATGGATTTTCCACGGAAATATGCTTTGTGATCTTTTCTGTGATCACATTGGCGATTATTTATGCGGGTGTGCGCAATGGAATCGAGCGTGTCTCCAAATTCATGATGCCGATACTTGTTGTGTTGTCTGTCATCATTGCAATTTATTCTGTGACAAGACCAGGGGCTTTGGCTGGTGTGAAATATTTTCTTGTGCCAAATATCAGCAACTTTTCATGGATGACCGTTGTGGCAGCCATGGGGCAGATGTTTTATTCGCTGTCGATCGCGATGGGTATTCTCATTACATTTGGTTCTTATATGAAAAAAGAAACTTCCATTGAAGAGTCTACAAAGAATGTTGAAATTTTTGATACAGCAATTGCAATTATGGCTGGACTAATGATTATTCCGGCGGTGTTTGCTTTCTCTGGCGGAGATCCGGACACCTTACAGGCTGGACCGGCATTGATGTTTATTACAATCCCAAAAGTTTTTGCAAGTATGGGATTTGGAACTTTTGCGGGAGTAATGTTCTTCTTGCTTGTACTTTTTGCAGCACTTACGAGTTCAATCGCACTGACGGAAAGTGCGGTATCCACGTTTGAAGATGAACTTGGGTGGAGCCGGAAAAAATCTACGGTGCTCTGTGGCGTGATCATGATCGCACTGGGAAGTCTGTCTTCGCTCGGATACGGACCTCTGGAAAATGTGAAGATCATTGGCATGCAGTTTTTGGATTTTTTTGATTTCCTGACGAACTCTGTCATGATGCCGATTGCGGCAATTGCTACCTGTCTTTTTGTTTCAAGGGTTGTCGGGGTAAAGAGAATCGAAGAAGAAGTGACATACGGTGGCGGCACATTCAAAAGAAGAAAAGTCTTTCTGTTTATGATACAGTATCTGTGTCCGATTTTTGCTGGAATCATTTTATTAAGCTCTGTCGCAAATGCATTTGGATGGATTTCCATGTAAATGCATTTGCGATAGGAAGGAACTTATTTTTTCAACATTCCATAATGCTCTTCCATGTTTCCACCGAAGATGGCATTTTTATAGCCCAGTTTCTTAAAGGCTTTGACCGCTTTTTCCGGTCTGAAATTATAACTGCCGATGATATAGAGAGAAGTTTCCTTATCCGGGAATCTTCTTAAGATTCGGTCTTCCGTGATTTTATCCAATGGGATATTGACCGCACCGGCAACATGTCCGTGGTTAAATTCATCTTTGGTACGACAGTCGATCAACATGGCGTTCTCAGAAGTGTGAGCCTTGTTGATTGCTTCGTTCACTGTCAGTTTTTTCTTGAAAATACTCATTTTATCTCTCTCTTTCCAAAAAAGTATAATGATACAATTTTACTACTAAAAATATTTTGCGTCAACGAAAAAGCAGATGTATTTTCTTTTTTGGTGTGATAAAATTATTGCATGTATGAGTGGGCATGAAATGTGTTTGATATAGAAGGGATAGCACAGATGATCAATATTGCAATCGTTGAAGATGAAGCTATGTACGCAAAGCAGCTGCAGGAGTTTTTGCTGCAGTATCAGAAGGAGAATGGAGAAGTGTTCAATATTACCGTCTATTCAGATGGTGATCAGATCGTACACAAGTACAAGTCACAGTTTGATATTATTCTGATGGACGTGGAAATGAAGTTCATGGATGGTATGTCTGCTGCGGAGGAAATCCGGAAAGCAGACACGGAGGTTGTCATCATTTTCATTACAAATATGGCGCAGTATGCGATCCGCGGCTATGCAGTGGATGCGCTTGACTATGTGCTGAAACCGGTGTCATACTTTGCATTTTCGCAGAGATTAAACCGTGCGATCAGCCGAATGAAGAAACGTGAGCAGAAAGTCATCACGGTGAACATCAAGGGCGGCGCTGTTCGGATTAATATTGCTAATATTTATTATATTGAAAGTCAGGGGCATAATCTGGTTTTACACACGATCCTGGGGGATTATGAATCGGCGGGAACGATGAAGGAAGTCGAGGAAAAATTGCAGGGGCTTAATTTCTGCCGTGGAAATAAAGGGTATCTGATCAATCTGCAGCATGTGGACGGTATTCAGGACGGGTGTGCGGTTGTGAAAGGAGAGCCACTGTTATTGAGCCGCTCGCGCAAGAAAGAATTTATGGAAGCACTGACGAATTACTGGGGAGAGGTTGTAAAATGATGGGACATTTAATGCCGGATATTCCGCGGATTTATACGGCAGCTGCGGAGTGGATGGCGTGTATGCTTTTTATTGTATCGCTGAAAAAAAGATTTGAATGGTGGAAGAGTGGGCTTATCATGGCAGGAATGCTTGTGCTGCAGTCTGTTTTTCTGGTGGCAACCGGAAATGTGCCGATCTATTTCTGGATTCCGTGTATGATCGCCGCAGTATCTCTGATGGTCGGGTTCATTTATTTCTGCTGTGACGTGAATTTTCAGGATGCCGGATATTTTGGCATGATCGCATTTGTTGTAGCGGAATTTATGGCATCTTTGGAATGGCAGATTGTATGTACTGTCTGGACAAATGAGCTGCCGGGCAAGGCGACAAAGAGTATCATGCTTGCGGCGGTTTATGGTGCAGTATTCTTTTTATTGTGGAAGTTATTGCAGCAGCATCTTCCAAAAGATGGAAAGCTGAACATCAGCTTTAAAGAATATTTTTCCGCAGCAGTGATCGTCATCGCAGTGTTTGCGGTTAGCAATCTGAGTTTTGTTTCCAATGCGGACACGTTTGCAAATGGATATGCGCTTGAAATCGGTCAGATCCGCACGATCGTTGATCTCGGTGGAATTGCAGTTTTGTATGCGCATCTGATCCAGTGTGGCGAACTCCGTGTGCGCAGGGAGTTAGAAGCAGTGCAGAATGTTTTACAGAATCAGTATGTGCAGTACAAGCAGTCACGTGAGAGTATCGATCTCATCAATTATAAATATCACGACTTAAAACATCAGATCGCTGTGCTCCGGAGCGAGACTGACCCGGAAAAAAGAAATGAGTTTTTAAATCACATGGAAGATGAGATCAGGCAGTACGAAGCACAGAACAAGACCGGAAATAAAGTGCTTGATACAGTGCTGACAAGCAAGAGTTTATACTGCGCAAAGCATGGGATCACGTTTACCTGCGTGGCAGATGGAACGCTGCTTGATTTTATGGATATCATGGATATCTGCAGTATTTTCGGAAATGCGCTCGACAACGCGATCGAGTGTGAACTCAAGATTGCAGACAAGGAAAAGCGGCTGATCCATGTGACTGTGTCCCAGCAGAAGAATTTTTTGATCTTGCGTTTTGAAAATTACTACGAAGGTAGTTTGAAAGTGAAAGAAGGACGTTTCCTGACAACCAAGAAGGAAAAAGAGTTTCACGGTTACGGAATCAAGAGTATCCGCTATACGGTAAATAAATACGACGGCGCAGTCAGTATTGACACAAAAGAAAACTGGTTTGATCTGAAGATTTTGATCCCGATGAAAAAAACTGCATCTGACGAAGTGCAGAACGGATAACTGTGTCAAATAGAATACGGACGGTTAAACATTCGCATTTTTTGATTTATAACGCTATGGTTTGTGCATTGTGCATGAAAACATAGCGTTATTTTTGTCTGAAACTCACAACGTGTAATACCGTTTATGCAAAAATAATGCAGATTATGCAATTTTTCCATAAGAAAAGTACTTTATGATAGATTATAACTACAAAGTCCGGAACGGACAAAATAAATCTTGGGAGGATAAATCCTCTCCTCGTCAGAGGACTCGGATTTTCCTTCAGAAAACAAGGGAGGATTTAGAGATGATCGAGTTTATTATTTCAATTCTGGTTCCTATTTTAGGAGGCCTCGGTGTCAGTGAAGCAGACGTTACAACATATGTAACAAACTGCAGCGGATACATTTATGCAATCCTTATTTCTATTTTAGTATTGATTGTATTATTAGTAGCTGCACACTTTATTGCACCAAAAGGAAAAAGACATTTAGTTCGCTGGGGAGCTTCCTTAGCATGGGTACTCGCACTTGTGACCATGGTAAACATGGTTTGCTACGGACCGCTTTACACAAACCTTTCCGTTGTATTAAACGGTGGCGGAACAGTATCCGATGAAGCAAAAGCAGCAAGTAATGAAGTAATCAAAAAAGTCGGCGAAGAAGGTATGGTTCTTGTAAAGAATAATGGATTATTACCTCTTAGCAGTGATGTGGATTCCATGAACGTATTTGGATGGGCATCTACAAACCCTATCTATGGTGGTACAGGTTCAGGTTCTGCAGATACATCTTCTGTAGTAAGTATTTTACAGTCTTTATCAGATGCAGGATATAAGACAAATGAGTCCCTGACAAAAATGTACACAGATTACCGTGCAGACAGACCGGCTGCAACAATTTTAGGCGGAGACGGATCCTTTGATATCACATTGCCGGAACCTACAGCAGATTATTATACAGATGATGTCATGGGCGAAGCAGAAAGCTTTTCTGATGTAGCAATGGTAGTGATCAGCCGTGGCGGTGGTGAAGGATATGATCTTCCTACAGACATGAACTCTGTTATCCATGGCACTTACAATGTGGCAGATGAAGTTTCTGTAAATCCTGCAAACTATGCATATACAAATATTTCCTACACTAACAACGGTGATTATGATGATTTTGATGCAGGAGAATCTTATCTTGAACTCTCTAATACAGAGGAAGCAATGCTTGATAAGGTTTGCTCAGAATTCAGTAAAGTAATCGTTGTGATCAACGCAAACAACCCAATGGAACTTGACTGGGTAGACAATTATGATTCTATCGGAGCTGTAATCCTTGCACCTGGTACAGGTCAGACAGGTATGGCTGCACTCGGTGAGATCATCAACGGATCTGTGAATCCATCCGGAAAAACAGTTGATACTTATGTAAAAGATTTAACACAGACTCCATACTATAATAACATTGGAGCATTTGCATACAACAATGTAGATGATTTAAAAGAAGCAATCGCAGCTTCTGATACAGCATACGAAGGAACAGTTTCCTTTGTTGATTATGTAGAAGGTATCTATGTAGGATACAAATATTATGAGACAGCATCTGATGATGGTGTGATCAATTATGAGGATGTTGTAAAATATCCATTTGGTTACGGATTATCTTATACAACATTTGAACAGAAAATGAGTGATTTCTCTGATAATGGAGACAATGTAACATTCAATGTAACAGTTACAAATACAGGCGATGTTGCAGGTAAGGATGTTGTAGAAGTATACTTCACACCACCTTATACAAACGGAGGAATCGAGAAAGCTTCCGTAAACTTAATTGATTATGCAAAAACAGGTGAGATCGCACCGGGTGAATCTGAAACAGTTGAGTTTACGATCAACAAAGAAGATATGGCATCTTATGATGCAAACGAGATCAAAGTAGCAGGCGGCGGATATATTCTTGAAGCCGGCGAATACACAGTATCTGTCAGATCTGATTCCCATACAGTATTAGATCAGGCAACCTTCACTGTAGATTCAGATATCAACTACAGCGAGAGTGCACGCACAACAGATAATGTTGTTGCAACAAATCAGTTAAATGATTACACAGCAGGAAATGTTACCTATCTTTCCAGAGCAGACGGATTTGCAAACTATGCAGAAGCTACCGCAGCACCGGCTGAAGAAGCTTATGTAATGGATGATGCAACAAGAAAAGAAGTAGAAGCAAACTCTACAGCATACTATGACTCTACAGCATATGACAATGCAGAAGATACAATGCCAACATTAGGATCTGATAATGGTCTTACATTAGCAGATTTAACAGGCAAGGCTTATGATGATCCGATGTGGGATCAGTTATTAGATCAGATGAGCTTTGAAGATATGTCATTACTTGTAAACCTTGGTGGATGGCAGACAGCTCAGATCGATTCTGTAGGAAAAGTTGCAACAAGTGACTGTGACGGACCTGCCGGAGTTAACAACTTCATTACAGGAACTTATGGAACACCATATCCGACAGAAGTATTAATGGCACAGACATGGAATACAGATTTATTATATGACCTTGGACTTGCAATGGGACAGGAGTATGCAGATGTAAATAACTATGGTGTATACGGTCCGGCAATGAACACACATCGTTCTGCATTTGCAGGAAGAAACTTCGAGTACTATTCGGAAGATGGTGTACTTGCAGGTAAACTTGCAGCCGCCCAGGTAAATGCGATGGCAACAAAAGGCACATACAATTACATCAAGCATTTTGCATTAAACGACCAGGAGACAAACAGATGTGCATTCTTACTTACATATTCTAATGAGCAGGCAATCCGTGAGATTTACTTAAAACCATTCGAATTATGTATCAAGAATTTTGACGGAACACAGATTGCTGTAATGTCTTCCTTCAACTGGATCGGAACTGTTCCGGCATGTGCAAATGAAGACACATTAACAACAATCCTTCGTAATGAGTGGGGATTCCAGGGAATGGTCATCACAGATTATGATGGTTCTTACGGATACATGATCACAGATCACTGCGTTCGTACAGGAAATGACCTGATGCTCGGATTTAGTTCTCAGGCATCTAACCAGCTGACAAATACAGAAAGTGCAACTCTTAATAACGCACTTCGCACATCATGCAAGAATATTATGTATACAATCGCAAACAGCGGTTATTATACAAATACTACTGATGATAGCGGAATGTCAAATATGACAAAACTCTTCGTGACAATTGATGTTGTAACAGTATTATTAGTAGTACTCTGCATGGCACTTGTGATCGTTCGTTATCGCAAAAAACATGCAAAAGCAGCAGCAGAAGTTACACCGGAAGAGAAAAAAGAAGAATAGATTATCAAGCACTCTGCGTGCAAGGATAACAGAACTTAAAATATGACAGGAAAGTCCCTGCGTGTTCGATAAGGAGCATGTGGGGGCTTTTTTATGGAATAGGAAAACGCAAGATAATGAATGGGGATTTGCGTAGAATTTGCATTTACATGAACGGGGATTTGCGTGGATATTTATATTTGCATGAATATATAAATACAGCTATAATAAAAATACGTATAATGACATGAAATTTGTATCAGATAAAAGATTACCAAAGTGTGTATTATGACATAGAAGCAGAAAGCGGGGGACAGTGATGCAGAGAAAGATCGGGATTGGAAAGCAGGATTTTGCAGCTTTAAGAGAAAACCAGTGCTTTTACATTGATAAGACAGATTTCATAAAGCAATGGTGGGAAAGCCAGGATGATGTCACACTCATCACGCGACCAAGGCGGTTTGGAAAAACATTGAATATGAGCATGCTTAACTGTTTCTTCTCTAATATATATGCAGACCGGTCTGATTTATTTGATGGATTAGATATCTGGAACGAAGAAGCATACAGAAAAATTCAGGGAACATATCCGGTAATTTTTGTAAGCTTTGCATCGGTAAAGGCAGATAATGCAGCAGATGCAAAAAAGCAGATCAAATCGCGGATTGCTGGTTTGTATGAGGATTATGCATATCTGCTCCAAAATGAAAAACTAAGTGAATCAGAGAAGATGGCATATAGGCAGGTATTGGCAGAGAGAGTAGATATGGATGATGTTACTGCCTGCGACAGTCTGAATTATCTATGCAAATGTTTAGGGCGGATAAGTGGGAAGAAGGCAATTGTCTTATTGGATGAATATGATACTCCTATGCAGGAATCATATATATATGGATACTGGGAGGAATTAACCTCATTTATGCGAAATCTGTTCAATGCAACGTTTAAGACAAACAGTTCGCTGGAACGTGCATTGATGACAGGGATTACACGGGTATCCAAAGAGTCAATGTTCTCGGATTTGAATAATCTTAACGTTGTCAGCACAACTTCAGACCAGTATACAGAGGCGTTTGGCTTTACAGAACAAGAGGTATTTGGGGCACTGGAAAAATACCAGCTAAGTGATAAAAAAGAAGATGTAAAATTATGGTATGACGGATTTACGTTTGGATCACATAAAGATATTTATAATCCATGGTCAATTACGAATTATCTTGATAAAAAAGAACTGAAGCCATACTGGGCATCCACCAGCTCAAATGGTCTTGTGGACAAACTGCTGCAGACCGGTTCAGCGGAAATGAAAACCAGAATGGAAACACTTTTGGATGGTGGAAATATTACAGTCAATATAGATGAACAGATTGTGTTCGATCAGTTAGAGCAGAACGAGGATGCGGTATGGAGTCTTCTCTTGGCTGGTGGCTACCTGAAGGTGGAAAATCTGAAGTATGAGGGCATTACAAGAGAGCCATGGTACACACTTTCCATTACAAATCTGGAAACCATCAGTATGTTTACAAACATGTTCAAAGGCTGGTTTGGCAGATCGTTGTCGAATTATAATGCATTTGTGAAGGCACTGATACAGGGTGATGTGGATGCAATGAATTATTATATGCAGAGAGTTTGTATGGCAACGTTCAGCTATTTCGATGTTGGAAGTGGACAGGGAGCAGACTGTGAACCGGAAAGGTTTTATCATGGATTTGTGCTCGGTCTTATGGCAGATCAGGCAGATATTTACGAAACACGCTCTAACCGGGAAAGCGGATTTGGCAGATATGATGTCATGCTGATTCCAAGAGACAGAAAGAGGCAGGGACTTCCAGCAGTGATCATGGAATTTAAGGTGCATAATAGCAGACAGGAAGCAGATTTAGAAGCAACCGTGCAGGCAGCACTTTCACAGATTGAAGAAAAAAATTATGATGCGGAACTTTTGGGACGAGGTTTTGAAAAAGAGCAGATCAGACATTATGGGTTTGCATTTAAAGGAAAAGAGGTATTAATAGGATAATCCATACCATTTATGCTAAAAAAAGCACAGATTATGCAATTTTTCTCCATAAAGGAATTCTTATGTTAGGATTAAGACAAGTAAAGCGGAACATAAATGCAGAAAGTTATTCAGAAACTGCAAAGAAGTGTTTCGCAGTTCAGAGAGAAAGGGATTAATATTATGGAGAAAATCAAAAACTTATGGCTTGGATTTGCAGAGAAGCATCCGGGCGCATCAAAATGGATTCGTGAAGGTGGTTTATTTGTTATTGTAAGTAACCTTATCACAGTACTGAAATATTTTATGTTACTGTTTTTACCACTTGCATTTGCAGGGCTTCCAAAAGTTGATTTCGGATTCCCGGGAATCGATATTACTTTATTTGGAGAGACTTTCAAATGGAACATTATCGGCTATGACGCTGCACATGGAGGACTGCCTTACTTCTGTGCATACATGATTGCAATGGTAGTTGGTGAGTGTATCAACTTCCCAATCCAGAGAAGCTTCGTATTTCGCAGTAAAGGTAACATTTGGTATCAGGGAATGTGGTATCTGATTGCATTCTGTATCGTAACCTGTATCGTAAACTCTATCAACTGTATCTGGGTTGCTGTTGCAGGAATGTTTGTACCGGACTGGCTCTACAACATCGGAACAACCGTATTAAATGGTGGTGTATCCATGGTGGTATTCTTCTTTGTTAATAAAATCATTTTCCCGGAAGGGGAAGCAAAAAAAGCGGAAGCTTAAAACAGAATAAATTTGTATTCACTGGGAGATCGGGAGCAAAATCTAAAGACTGTCACGAAAATGGCAGTCTTTTTGTATGAAAAAATTCCTGCAAGTAAATTGAAAAACCTCTTAGATATATGTACAATACAGTTAGATAGTACACAAGATAATATGTAAAAAAGATATGGCGAAATTATTGAGTGAAGAAATCACGATATAATAAAGACTGGTGAGTGAAGCGAGTGTAGATAACGATCATGAAGCTATGCTTCACGATATAATATTGTCAGACATTTTATAAAAATGATAACAGGTGGATAAATTTGTATCAGCATAGTGAGACATTGAAAATCGGAAAAATTTATAAAGGTATCAGAGAGGCAATGGGATTGTCACAAGAAGATGTCAGCGCAGGTTTAATGTCAGCCAAAGCATTGTCGCGTTTTGAAAATGATGAAAATTATCCCAATAGTTATATGATGCAAATTCTCTTTGAACGAGTAGGAAAATCATTAAGGCATTTTATTTTTATGTTGTCTAAGTCTGAATATGAATATCATTTGTGGCGCAGGGACACGGTTGCTCAAATTCTTCGGGGAGATTCTGTACATCATGTTATTTATCAAGGACATAAAGGTAAATATATCGATAAAAAATTACATTGGCAGTTTTGTACTTTTTGGCAAGGTTTTTTGGACAATAATTTAGAACAGATGCAGAATGCAATTGTATGTACAGTGAAAAATTATCCGAATCAATTGACAATGAGAAATTGTCTGAGTATGGAGGAAATTAGCTATATTCTTCTTTATGTAGAGAAAAAGTTAACGGTTCATCCAGACAAATGGCAGGAGGAGTATGCACAGATACGGTTTTTATTGAATTATGTAGAGAGAATGTTTGACAGCGAAGAAATCGTAGAGATATATGGAAGAGCTGTATATGTTTTTGGAACATATATGGATACACCGGATATTAACGAAAAGATTTTATTCTATAAAAAAGCAATCGAACTAAAAAGAAGAAATTTTAAGATAGAGGGATTGGACAGATTGCTGGAAGGGATTATTTTAGAGTTTCAGAAAATTAATCAGCAGGCACCGAAAGATTATGAACAAATGTTGAATATGCTTCGCAAAATAAAAGCAGAGTTTCATATAGATGATTATACATTTTGGCAGATAAAGCCGACTTATGAAGTATATTTGTTAAATGAAGTTTTGAAAATATACAGACAAGAAAAAAATAAGGCAATAAAAGAAATTGCCCAAAAATGTTGTAGTGAAAAAACATATAGAGCATTAGAAAATGGTATGCGGGATGCGAACGATGGAACGCTTGCAGTTCTTTTTGACGAATTGGAGATAAAGTTAGGAATTTATAATGCAGATATTATTACTGACAATTATGCGGATTTGATACTTGTGGATAAAATAAAAATGGTAGGAAAAAGGGCAGTGCAAGGGGAGGAACTGCAACTTCTTGAGCATTTGGTACAAACGCTTGGAGATAAAGCTGAATATGCACAAAATCGGCAATTTGTTGAATGTATGAGGGATATAGCGTTGTATCTGGATGAAAAAATCACGGCAGAACAGTATCAGGAGAGATTAAAATACACACTTTCATATACTATTTCAGAATGTTGCGCTGATAATACAAAACATTTTTTGACGCGGGTGGAGTTTATGTTAATGTATTATACTGCTATTTTAAGTAGAAAATCAGGAAATTCAGAGAAGGGAATGGAGATTGTAAATGAATTGTGGGAACAATTGGTACAAAGCACGGTAAGGTTAGAGGATAGAGATCAGGAAGCAGCGGTGTTAATGATATTGCGGAAAAATTTGTCTACAGATATTTTTCGTTATGATGAAGCATTAAAAATAGCTACAGAAGGAATTGAATATTGTTTCAATTCCGGTGATGCAAGTAAATTATATAATTTTTTATTTGAAATAGGGTGGATATATAATGAACTGATACAAGAGAAAAACATATTTATGAAGCCACAGTGCCGAAAGTATTTTGAATATGCACTTTGTATTAGTGAGATGTTTTATATAGAAAGAAACGCATCTATAATAAGAAAATATTTATCATAAAAATTATACTTTATCATCTATGAATACATCGCTATATGGTGATATAACATTAGAATGTTGAATGTAAAGGGACATTTTGTGTCAGAAAATAGGGCATAAAATGTCCCTTTAAAATAATAAAAATATCTGTATAATAACAAGCAGCTAAGACAAACAATTATTGGAGGAATATATTTGTGACCAAAAATATAAAATATCTAACTAGAAATGCGAAGCTTGTATGTGCAGCTGATTTTTTTTGGAATTTAGGACGTACTTTTCCACATGCGATCCTGACTATTTTTTTATTGGAACAAGGTTTTGATTTAGTTCAAATTGCCACGTTACAATCTGTTTTTATGATAGTAGCAATGGTTACTGAATTTCCAAGTGGAATATGGGCAGATTTATTTGGAAGAAAACAAATTTATATGGCAGCTGTTGTTACATTGTTTTGTTCCTATTTATTGATAGGGTTTTTCAGTGATCACTTTATAGTTATTTTATTCGCCTATGTATTATATGGATTAAGCGTTGCATTGAAGTCGGGAACGCTGGAAGCAGAAGTGGTTTTAGAATTTGAAAAAGAACAACGGGACATAAAAGCTTATTCAGTAGCATCATCTTATGTAATGAGTATTTCTTCAATAGCAGGCGGTTTGCTGGGAAGTTTATTTTATGAGAAAATGCATAGCTATATGTATGCTATTTCATTAATGCTTTTCGTTTTGGCATTTTTAATGGCTGCATTATGTGTTTTTTCACAAACGTCAGGTCAGAAAGAAAGGGAACAAAGACACTTAAGAGATGAATTAAAAGTGGGATTTTGTGTTTTGAAATCATCAAAGCCATTGCTTTATATGATATTGTTATTTGCATCAGCAACACTATTTGTACAACCTTTTTTTCAATATTGGCAGGTTCTATATCAGCAAGGAGGAATTCCAGTACGTTATTTTGGGATTATTTATGTTGCTTTTCAAGCATGTAATTTAGTAGGAACTATGATTTATAATCGGATGAAGATGAGTAATAAAAAAATAATGATTTTTGTATGGCTCATAGCAATCATATTTGCATTTAGTATGATAAATACTCAATTAGCATTATTCCTATTGCCGGTATCAGTTATTTTGTTTTATGTTTTCTATCAGCATTTGGATGTTCTGCAGAAAAAAGTAGCGCCAAAACAATTTATGAGCAGTTTTTTCTCATTGGTGGGAACATCTGAAAATATAGCATCAATTGTGAGCTTGTTTATTATGGCAACATGTATAGAATATGTTGGAATTACATATGCATACATAATATTGTTTTTTATGTTTAGTGTCTGTACATACATCTGTTATTTATTATTTTTAAAAGATAAATAATTTGCTATTGTTGTTAATTAAAGCAAAATAACGAGCACGAATTCTTTACAATAATGTAAAATTTATGTAAAATAGTAAATACAAAAAGAGCAGAACTGCGATCATATTTGAAGTAGTTTTGCTCTTTATTTTTACTGGAAAATATGAGGCGATGGGAGACAGTGTATTTTTCGGGGAATAGCAAAGGAGAGAAAAATATGAGAAAAAACTGGGCAGCATTGGCACTCACAGGCATGTTATGCCTGACAACTTTTGCAGGAACACAGACTGTTTCCGCTGAGACAGCAGATTCCGCAAAACAGGTGGATATTGTATTCACACATGATACACATTCCCACCTCAACACATTTACGACCATTGTAGACGAAGCGGAAAAAGAAGTGGGAGGATTTGCGAGAATCAACACCTTGATCCAGGAGCAGAAAGCAAAAAATCCTGACACGCTGGTGATTGATGGCGGTGATTTTTCCATGGGAACACTGATCCAGACTGTTTTTGAGACGCAGGCGGCAGAAATCCGCATGTTAGGCTATATGGGATGCGATGTGACCACACTCGGAAACCACGAATTTGATTACCGATCCAAGGGACTTGCAAATATGTTGAACAGTGCGGCGGAGTCCGGGGATGATCTTCCGGCAATGGTTGTCTGCAATGTGGACTGGGAATCCATGGAGGCAGCAGGCTTAAGTGAGGGACAACAGCTGATCAGAGACGCATTTGATGAGTACGGGGTCAGTGACTATGTTGTATTGGAAAAAGGGGATACAGACATAGCTGTCGTAGGCGTTTTTGGTAAAGATGCACTTGCCTGTGCGCCGACCTGTGAACTTTTATTCAAAGATCCAATCGAGGCGGTAAAAGAAACGGTCGAAGAGATCAGGGAGAACGAGGATGTTGATATGATCGTCTGCGTTTCCCACAGCGGAACCTGGGAGGACGAGAGTAAATCAGAGGATGAAAATCTGGCAAAGGCAGTGCCGGATCTCGATCTGATCTTAAGCGGCCACACACATACAACACTGGAAGAGCCAATTGCCCACGGAGATACCTATGTGGTATCCTGCGGTGAATATGGTAAGAATCTCGGTGAACTTTCCATGACACAGAAAGCAGATGGACGCTGGGAGATGACTTCTTACGAAATTGTGCCGGTCACAACAGACATTGATCAGGATGCAGAGACACAGAACGCCATTGATCAGTTTATGGATACTGTGGACACCGACTATCTGGCACAGTTTGGCTATACCAAAGATCAGGTGTTAGCGGAAAATGACGTGGATTTCTCCACACAGAAGGATCTGGAAAATATCCATGAAGAACACAATCTTGGTGATATCATGTCAGATGCCTATGTGTATGCGGTGGAAAATGCAGCAGATTTTGACGGTGTCCCGGTGGATGTGGCAGTTGTTCCAAGTGGCACTGTCCGTGACACCTATGCAAAAGGCGATATTACCGTGGAGCAGGTATTTAATTCGTTTTCCCTCGGAATCGGGGCAGACGGAGTGCCTGGATATCCGCTCATCAGTGTGTATCTGACGGGAAAAGAGTTAAAGACAGCAGCAGAGATCGATGCATCCGTTTCTGATTTTATGACAACAGCAAGACTTTATAGCAGCGGACTTAATTTTACATACAATCCAAACCGCATGATTTTAAACAAAGTCACAGATGTATATTTAGATGATGGAAATGGCGGCAGGATCGAACTTGAGGACGACAAGCTTTACCGCGTGGTCGCAGACCTTTACAGCGGACAGATGTTAAGTGCGGTTACAGATATGTCCTACGGTCTGTTATCACTGGTTCCAAAATATGCAGATGGAACCCCGATCGAAGACTTTGAGGATGTCATCATCACAGAGAACGGAAAAGAGTTAAAAGCGTGGGATGCGATCGCAAGATACATGGAGTCATTCGAGGATACAGACGGCGATGGGATCGCCAATGTGCCGGAATATTACAGCACAGATCATGACAGAAAAGTGGTGGACGACAGCCGGAATATCGTTGACCTTGTAAAAAATCCAAATAAATTTACCGGAATCATTGTTGGTGTGATTGCAGTGTTGATTTTACTTGTCATTTTCATTATATTATTAATTAAGAAAATTGTGAAAAAAGTAAAATCCCGCAAGATGAAAAAGTAAAAAATTTTTTCCGGTATCAGTGGATCATTCAGACATACGTTAAAAAGAAAGTTTACATAAGTTGGGATTGGCAGGGAGATTCAAAATGAGCGCACAGGACAACATGGAAAAGGTTCTCAGGGAATTACATGTCCTTTTATCAAAAAGCAATCCATATGAGAGGGATTCTAACTATCTGGTCGTAAATAAGAAAGAGATGTTGGATATTTTAAAACAGCTTGCAGTCTGCATGTCAGAAGTTATGGATGAGTATGAACTGACGCAGCAGGGCAGGGAGCAGGCGCAGCGGGAAAACCGGAAGATCGGGGAAGAAATCATCAATGACGCCAGAGCAAAAGCAGAGGACGTTTATGCCGCGTCGGTTATGTATACGGATGAAGCGCTCCGGCGGATACTTGATATTATGGATGAGGCGAATGAGTCTGTGAAAGCGGTCTATGACAGCATGGGAGAAAAGCTTGCAAATGAAAGAAAACTGGTTTCCGGTGACAAGCTGGAATTAAAGAGTCTGCTGCAGGATCTTAAGGATACGGACAAATACATGGGTATTATTGAGGAGCGGAATAAGAAGATCGCGAAGGAGAAGAAATGGAAAGAAGAGGATACGGAATCTTCTCCTTATGCAGCAGTGAAGCCAGAGATCAAGATCAACCGCGATTATTTTGAACAGCAGGGAATCTCGTTTGAAGAACCGGAGGAAGAACAGCCGGAAGAAAAAACAGAGAAAGCTGCCCCTGAGATCAGCGTGAATCTGGATTCTGAGTACTTTAAGTGGAAAGAGCAGGAAGGAAAAGAAGAGGATTCAGAGGATGAGAAACAGCCAGAGAAAAAAGGATTCTTTGGAAAATTTATGAAATAAAATTAATTGTGTACAACCTATTGACAAAGATGCCAATAGGTTGTATTTTATTATACATAAAGATTGAACACAATTAAGTTGCAAGCAATATAAAAGAAGAGAAAAACAATGAGTAAATTTTATGATTTTGAAGCGGAAGATGTAATCTGACACCAATGCTTGAAAGTATGCTGACAAGAACACGGCCGGACTATATGGAGAGCGCAGATATCAAATGGAACTTTACAAAATTTTTAATTGACCGGAATGGCAACGTGGTAGAACGGTTTGAGCCGACAGCGGATATGGATGTGGTAGAGGAAAAAATCAGAGAAATTCTATAATGTTGTAAAAACAACGGAAATTCTGCTCCCAATTGCGTATAGTAAAGATACAAAAAAAGGAAACTATATATGAAAATAAATCGCACAGTATCATTGCCAAAAGGAGCGTAGGAAGTATGAATAGAGAAGAGCAGATCGCAAATGCTGAAAAAGCAACGGTGGATTCGATCCGGGAACAGAGATTTGCAAAGACAGCGGAGCTTGTGAAGATTCCGGGGCATCCACTTCACACATTTACGTTGGAGAACGAAGCACTTGCCAAAACGATTAAAAAATGTAGGGAAGCATTAAAGAGCGGGCATGTAGAGTACAAGCTTATAGAAGAAGTCCGGCAGCTTGCAATCCATTATGCCAAAAAGGGAGATCTTCTTTATCCGCATTTAAAGGTAAAGTATGAGATCAGCGGTCCGTCGGATGTTATGTGGACGGTGGATGATGAGATACGGGATGAATTTGCTGCGCTGGCGAAAAAAGCGGATTCACAGGATGATGAGTGGAAAAAACGTTTCGAGGCGGCACTCACAAGAGCAGACGAGATGATCTATAAAGAAGCCAATATTCTTTTTCCAAATTGTGCATTTAACTTTACGGATGAGGAATGGTTTGGAATCTATCGGGACTCAAAAGACTATGCAGAGTGTCTTGGTGTAGAAAACGGAGTCTGGGAGGACGCAGAGAAGGCACAGGACGTAAAGACGCCGTCCATCAGTCAGGATGAGATTGTCATGGCAGGCGGTCACATGACCGTGGAGCAGTTGACAGCAATGCTGAATACCATCCCACTGGAGATTTCGTTTGTGGACACAGACAATATCAACCGCTTTTTTAACGAAGGTCCAAAAGTGTTCAAAAGACCGGGAATGGCGATCGACAGAGAGGTATTCTCCTGCCACCCGCCGAAGATTGAACAGCAGGTACGCCGTATTATTGAAGAGTTCAGAGCGGGAACGCTTGATAAAGTACCTGTCTGGATGGATAAAAACGGTAGAACCATGTTAGTCACTTATATGGCAGTCCGTGATAAAAGCGGAAAATATCTTGGAACCATGGAACTGGTACAGGATATGGAATTTGCAAAAGAATATTTTCAGAAATAATTAATAAGTAGAAATCTCCTTATGGGAAGCAGCACGATACTCGCGTGGTCTGCTTCCCATAATTGTTTTAAACTGCTTTGAAAAATAAGCTTGGGTTGGAAAAACCAAAATGGGAATCATTGTTTTGATGCCTCCGGCTATGGTACAATATTGGAATCATAGATGGAGGCATTTTATATGAAGGTGGTAGTGGCAATTGATTCTTTTAAAGGGAGTATGACAAGTATGCAGGCGGGAAACGCCTGTAAAGAGGGGATTCTTGCGGCGGCGCGTGCGCATTGTGACGGTGGGGCAGCAGCCGTTAGGGACAGGAAACCTGCAGCAGATAATATGGATGTTGTCGTAAAACCGCTCGCGGATGGAGGCGAGGGTACGGTGGAAGCTTTGGTAGAAGGGATGAACGGAACCTATGAGTATGTGACCGTGACAGACCCGATGGGAAGCCACGTAAAAGCAAGATATGGTATTCTGCCGGATCAAACAGCTGTGATGGAGATGGCGGAGGCATCCGGCATTACACTTGTAAAAGAACCGTTAAATCCATGGAAAGCAGCATCCACAGGAGTCGGAGAAATGATTCTGGATGCAGTTCAAAAAGGATGCCGCAAATTTATCATTGGAATTGGCGGCAGTGCGACGACAGAGGGCGGCATCGGAATGTTATCGGCACTGGGCTATGATTTCATGGATGAAAACGGAGACATATTGCCACCGGTTTTTGCCTCGCTGGAAAAAGTGGTGCAGATAGAAAATAATCGTGTGCCGGAAGTGCTAAAAGACTGCCATTTTCAGATCGCATGTGATGTGACAAATCCGCTTTGTGGAGCGCAGGGGTGTGTTTACGTTTTCGGAGCGCAAAAAGGCGTGAAGGAAGAAGAAAAAGAGAGCATGGACAGGGCGATGCAGTCCTATGCGGCATGTCTGGAAAAATTTACCGGCAAAAAGCTGAGTGAAATTCCAGGCACAGGCGCAGCCGGGGGGCTTGGGTTTGCGTTTCTGTGGGGACTTCCAAACGTGGAACTGAAACCGGGAATCGACATTGTTCTTGAGGCAGTCGGGCTGGCAAGTGAATTGCAGGATGCAGATATCGTGGTGACAGGGGAAGGCTGTCTTGATTTTCAGACGGCAATGGGAAAAGTTCCGGTCGGTGTAGCAAAGATAGCAAAAAACTACAATTGTAAAGTGATTGCTTTTGCCGGAAGTGTGACAGAGGAAGCAAAAAAATGTAACGAAAAGGGAATCGATGCATTTTTCTCCATCCTGCCGGGTGTGTGTTCACTGGATGAAGCTATGGACACGGAAATTGCGCAGAAAAATATGCGGAATGCGGCGGAGCAGGTGTTCCGGTTGATTTTGGCACTGCTGAAAGAAAAATGTTACGAATAATGTTACAAAATCACAAGAAAATCACGGAAAAATGTTACAAGAACCGGAAAAACTGATTTATGAGATTAATCTGAGCAATCGTTACTGTTCACTCGTGCCTCGTTCCAGTAACGATTCGCAGACTCATTTTAAGTTTTTGCTTCGCAAAAGGAGTCTGCTCACTCCTGAATCACTTTCTTACGCAGCAAAACAGCAAGTGTTTTACTGCTACGTGAACAGTAACGAGCAATCTGTAATAAGTGATAGGAAATGAAAAAACGATAGAATTTCTTGCAAAAGCGTTCTATAATAATCCCAGATAAAAAATCAGGAGGTCCCAATCATGAACGATACATTAAAAGTTTTAGAGACAAGAAGAAGCTGCCGCAATTTCAAACCGGATATGATTCCAGAGGAAACACTTGAGCAGATTGTAAGAGCCGGAACCTATGCGCCAACCGGAATGGGAAAACAGTCCCCGATCATCCTTGCAGTGACGAATAAGGAATTGCGTGACCAGCTTTCGGAAGAAAACCGTAAAATCATGGGAGCACCGGAAAGAATGGATCCGTTCTATGGAGCACCGGTCATTCTTGTGGTACTTGCCAATAAGGCAGTTCCAACACATGTGTACGATGGTTCTCTTGTGATGGGCAATCTGATGAATGCCGCAGAAAGCCTCGGCGTGGCAAGCATCTGGATCCACAGGGCGAAAGAGGAGTTCGAATCTGATTTCGGCAAAAAAATTCTTGCTGATCTTGGTATTCAGGGCGAATACGAAGGGATCGGCCACTGCGCACTCGGATATGCAGCAGAGCCGGCAAAAGAGGCGACCGCAAGAAAAGAGAACTATGTATATTATGTGAGATAATGATTGCATAGTTGAAAGTGGTAAGTGATTTATACTATGTAAAATAACAAAAAGCGTTGATTTTGGAGAATTTCCGAGATTGACGCTTTTTTATTCAGTTATAACTGACTCGGTTCTAACCGAATAAAAATTGACATTCCGAAAAATAATAATTATACTCATTTTATAATTGATGACAATAGAATGTTTGTAGAGCGAGCATTCTATTGTTGGAGAACTTTAGGATAGCAAAATTTCTGATGCAGGAAAGACAGGGTATCATGATTATGAAATTTTATGGCAGGGAAACAGAAAGAAAAAAATTAAATTCCATGTTTCAAACAGATGGTCAGATGATCTCTCTGATCTATGGACGAAGAAGGATCGGAAAAAGTGAATTGATCCGGCAGGTGCTCAAAGAAACAGAATTAAAAAGTATTTACTATGAGTGCAAGCAGACAACGGAACAGAATAATGTAGACAGTCTTTCTGAACTGGTAGGAGAAACATTCGATTTTCCGAAGCCTGCATTTGCCGATATGGAGAGCCTGCTTCGGTTCTTATTTCGGACATCGGAAAAAAAGCCACTTATTCTTGTTTTGGATGAATACCCGTATCTGCGTGAAAATGCAAAAGGACTGGACAGTGTGCTGCAGTCTGTGATCGATGAATACCGTGACCGCTCTAATATGAAGCTTATTATCTGTGGTTCCTATGTAGATACGATGAAAGAACTTCTGGCAAAACAGAATCCACTCTATGGCAGGATTGACCTTACACTGAATCTGAAACCGATGGATTACTATGAGTCGGCACTGTTTTATCCTGCTTTTTCGGATGAGGATAAAGTGAGGATTTACAGTGTGTTCGGCGGAATACCTTATTATAACCGGCTGATCGATGGAAAGAAAAGTGTAAGAGAGAACATCATAGAGCTGATCGCATCACCGGGGGCGCGTCTGGAAAACGAAGTGTCAATGTATTTAAGCTCGGAGATATCGAAAATCACAAATGCCAATGAAGTGTTTGAAGCACTGGCAAAAGGTTTTTCCAGATACAAGGACATTCTTGATCAGTCACATGTTTCGAGCGGTCCTGCGCTTGTGGATGTGCTTGACAAATTGATACGTATGGATGTTGTGGACAAAATTACACCGATCAATGATGAAAATAATCGGAAAAAATCGGGATATTTTATTTCGGATAACCTGTCATTGTTTTACTATAAATATATTTTCAGAAATTCATCCCGCATGAATATCATGGATTCAGATATTTTTTATGACCGTTATATTGCAGAAGATTTTGAAACAAAATATGTCCCAAAAGTTTTTGAGGATGTGTGCAGGCAGTACCTCATCAGAAGAAACCGTAAGGGATTGATGGATGAAATTTTTGAAAAAATAGGAAAATATTATTATGATGATCCGGTAGCAAAAAAGAACGGAGAATTTGATATTGTAACGCAGGATGACAAAGGCTATATTTTCTATGAAGCAAAATTCCGCAAAGAACCTGTGACAGAACAGATGATCCGGGAAGAGATCTGCCAGGTGGAACAGACCGGGTTAGAGTGTTACAAATATGGCTTTTTTTCAAGGTCAGGATTTGCATGTGAAGGAGCAGACAACTGTAAACTGATAGAGCTGAGAGAATTATATAAATAAAATTAAACAATTCTTAACAGGAAACTGCCAGATCTAGCGATAAGACCATACCAGTACGATCGTCTCCCGGTTTGTGAAAAAACTTTCTTCTATATTAGGAAATATGAATAAAAAACAAATATGATTTTTGTGTAGTATTTGAAAAGTTTGCAGATTTTAATGAAAGAACTTTCAAAAAAGAGTATAATGATTGAAAATCACTTTCAATGAGGTTATGTTATGGGCATGGAAAAATATGCAAAAACGATCATACCGACGATCGAGGCAAACTATGAGAGATACACAGAAACAGAAAGACATATTGCAGACTATTTTTTGAAAAATGATGCAATCGGGGATCTGTCCGCAGAATTTATTTCCACGGAACTTTCCGTTTCACCTGCGTCGCTGTCAAGATTTGCCAAGAAAAGCGGATATCAGGGTTACCGGGAATTTGTGTATGAATACCGTAATTCTTATGTGGAGAAAACCACAGTGGAACAGGAAGAGTCGCGGCTGGTCTTAGACACGTATCAGAGCCTGCTGAATAAAGTCTACAATCTGTTGGACGAGGCACAGATCAAACGGATCGTGGAAAAACTCAGGGTGGCAAAACGTGTTTATGTCTGCGGAAGAGGAAGTTCCGGGCTTGCAGCAGAGGAGATGGCAACGAGATTCCGCTGGATCGGGATCGACATGGTTGCACTCCGGGATAACGAAAACATAAAAATGCAGTCGGTGTTTCTGAATCCACAGAATCTCGTTATCGGGTTGAGCCTAAGCGGCACAAAATCAGAAGTCTTATACATGCTTGCGCGTGGATGCCGGCAGGGAGCAGACACCATACTGATCACGGAAAAAAACAGAAAGTCATACGAAGACTTTTGCAGGGAAGTGATGCTGGTGCCTTCCTTACAACATTTAAACCACGGCAATCTGATCTCGCCACAGTTTCCGCTTCTCATGATGATCGACATTATTTATGCGGCTTATGTAAACCATGACCGTGCGCATATTGAAAAAATCCAGAAAGAAGTCCAGCGCACCTTAAGAGGCAGCGAGGATAAATGATGAAAGATAGGAGAGATGTCAAAATGAAAATTATCAGAACAAAGGATTACCAGGATATGAGCAGAAAGGCAGCCAACATTATTTCTGCACAGATGATCTTAAAGGATGACAGCGTACTTGGACTTGCAACAGGTTCTACTCCAATCGGTATTTATGATCAGTTGGTAGACTGGTACAAAAAAGGAGACCTTGATTTCTCTAAAATCACAACTGTAAATCTGGACGAGTATAAAGGACTTCCGAAAGAGAACGACCAGAGTTACTGGTATTTTATGAATAAAAATTTATTTTCAAGAGTCAATATCAGACCGGATTACCACTTCCTTCCGGATGGAACGAATCTTGACAGTGACAATGAGTGCGAGAGATACGAGAAACTGATCGATTCTCTTGGCGGAATTGATCTTCAGTTATTAGGACTGGGACGTAATGGACATATCGGTTTCAACGAGCCATGTGATTCCTTCCCACAGGATGTTCATGTTGTTGACCTGACCGAGAGCACGATCGAAGCCAACAAACGTTTCTTCGCAAGCGCAGATGATGTCCCAAAACAGGCTTACACAATGGGTGTTGGAACTATCCTTCGCGCAAAAGCAATCCTGCTTGTAGTCAGCGGAAAAGATAAGGCAGCAGCATTAAATGCAGTCGTAAACGGACCAATCACACCACAGGTTCCTGGCTCTGTCTTAAGACTCCATCCTAATGTAATTATTGTTGCAGATGAAGATGCTTTATCTGAGATGGAATAAAATGCTATAAGAGGATTTTTTACAAGTCCAGTTTTGTATGTAATAAAAAAGAAAAATCGTACAGACGAAATATGATGTTCCTGTTCGAAAGAACCACAAAGGAAATCATATTTTGTCTGCACGATTTTTCTTTTATTTGCGTTTTACAAAAACTTTGCCACCATGGCAACACTGGTTTTATCGCGGGCGATTTTGGCAAGCTCGCGGTTGTCGAGCAGATAACGCATGATAAGCGATTCGGCAACGAATAACTCACTGACCTTGACCGGGATACTGCCGCCATCCAATGGTGTTTCCAGGGCACCGCACAGGAGGACAACATCTGCAAGTGCTGTGCCGGGTGCGTCCGGATAGTGCGTGATGAGGATGATCTTCGCACCGGTCTTTTTGGCAACGGATAAAGTGTCCATCATGTCGTGCGTGGAGCCGGAGTAGGAAACAAATAAAATGACATCACCTGGACCCATGAGGCTTGCGGCGATCAATTGCGTGTGGCTGTCACCACAGTTGCGGAATTTATTGGAGATCGTGGCGAAGCGCACCCAGATATCATTTGCCAGAACCCGGCTGCCACCCTGACCGAGACAGTAAACGGAGGTTGCGCGCTGCAAGAGAAGGGCAGCCTCGTCAATTGCGTCAAAGTCAAGAACACTCATAGTGTTACTGATCGCAGCCTGAAAAGAAGCACATACGTTGTCACATAATGAAGATGTCGGCATGGATGGATCTAAAGAATAGGAAGAAAACGGTGTCGGCGTCACATTTGCCTGTGCAAGTGAAATCTTCATTTCATTATAACCTTCAAATCCGAGTTGTTTACAGAAACGGTAAATTGTGGCTTCTGCCATATTGCAAGCTTTGGCAAGTGAGGAAATCGATAAAAACTGCGCTTCCTCGGCATGCTTTGTCAGGTAATCTGCGATGATCGTACCTGATTTGGTGAGTGAATCCTGCTTTTCCGCAAGCAGATCCCAGAAATTCTTATTAATCATAATTTAATCCCCTGTAAAATGAAGCAAGTGTTACTGTTCACACTATGTTTTACTGCGTAAGCAGGCGTTTACAGAAACACATTAATATTTACTATATAAAAGTATATGTCAAAATGAAATACACTGCAAGATAAAATCATAAAAATGAAAAATATTTTCACACAAAAACAAAAGGAAAATGGATGAATATGCGGAATTGCAGGTATAAAATATACACTTAGCACTATTTAAAAACTGATATGCACGGATATATGTGCAAATGTACTATATTTTCAAAATGAAATTAGTACAAAACGTATATGGACAAAATGAAAATATTTTTCTAAAATATAATTACTTCGAAAGATAGAATCTTTTAAGAAAAGGAGAAGAAGAATATGAAAAAGAAAGTTTTGGCTACCTTACTGGTGGGAGCAATGGCGGCAAGCTTATTAGCAGGCTGTGGAACAACAGTTGAGACAACAGGAAGCAGTGACACAACAACAGCTCCTGAAAAAACTCAGACAACAGAGACCGCAGAAGCAGGAGAGGCAGGCGGTTCTGATGTTTCGGCAGACATTACCTTATGGACATATCCAATCGGTGAATGGGGCAATGCAGAGACAGTTGATTCCTTGATTCAGGACTTTAACAAGGAGTATCCGGGAATCAATGTGACAGTGGAATATCTTGATTACACAAACGGTGATGATCAGGTAAATACAGCGATCGAAGGTGGACAGGCTCCAGACCTTATCATGGAAGGACCGGAACGTCTGGTTGCAAACTGGGGAGCAAAAGGATTGATGGTTGACTTATCCGATATCCTGGACGACACAGATAAATCTGAAATTTATGAATCTGTATTATCCGCATGTGTGAACAAAGAGGGAGCTACTTATGAATATCCGCTTTGTATGACAGCACATTGTATGGCAATCAACAAAACAGTATTTGAGGAAGCTGACGCTATGCAGTATGTAGACGCTGAGAACCATACATGGACAACAGATGATTTCTTCAAAGCAATGGATGCTGTTTATGCTCACACAGGTCAGACCGTAGGTGCTGTTTACTGTAGTGGTCAGGGTGGTGACCAGGGAACAAGAGCCCTCATCAACAACCTTTACGGTGGAACATTCACAGACGCAGATCACACAAAATATACAGCAGATTCCGCTGAGAACGTAAAAGCAATCCAGGCACTTGTTGATTCCAAAGCAATCGGATTTGATGCTTCTATCGCAGGTGGTGACGAGATCAACTTATTCCGTCAGGGTGTTTTAAATGTAGCATTCTGCTGGAACATTGCACAGCAGTTAAACGCTGACAACAACGATGCAGGACTTACAAACGATGGCGATGAGATCCTTTTCATGGCATTCCCATCTGAGAAAGCAACAGACACAAAACTTTGTGGCGGTATCTGGGGATTTGGTGTATTTGATAACAAAGATGCAAACAAGATCGAAGCATCTAAACTCTTTATTAAATACATGGCAGACAGTGCAGAAGGAACACCAGACGCAGTTCTTTCTTCTACATACTTCCCGGTACGTGATACTGTAGAAGGCAAAGATTTAACAGGTCTTTACGGTGATGTTCAGACAATGAGCGATTACAGTACATTAATGCAGTACCTTGGTGACTACTATCAGGTAACTCCAGGCTGGGCAGAAGCTCGTACAGCTTGGTGGAATATGCTTCAGCAGGTTGGAAGCGGCGCTGATGTCCAGACAGCAGTTGATGAGTTCGTTGGAACAGCAAACGCAGCAGCAGCTAACTAAGCAGTTCGTATAGCAACTAAATAAATGATAAGTGGAATCCCCTCCTCGCAGGAATACCGGAGGAGGGGATTTTTAGCCAAAAAGTTATGGAAAGGATGGTGTTTTCTTTGAAATCAGCAGTAAAACCATCAAAGCGCAGCCGTGTATTGGTAAGAAAAGAAACGACCGCTGCATATCTTTTTTTACTTCCTAGTTTGATTTTCTTTCTGGGATTTGTAATTTTTCCAATTGTATTATGTGTGTGGACCAGTTTTTTTGATTCAACAATGAACTCTGCGGATGTTTTTGTTGGACTTGCAAACTATAAAGAATTATTTCAGGATAAAGTTTTCCTTGGGGCGTTGAAGAACACTCTTATTATCGTAGTGGTTTCCGTTCCGATCACATGTGTTTTTTCCTTATGGGTATCTTCCGTGATCGTAGATCTGAAAGGATGGGCAACCTCCTTATTCAGAATTATATTTTATCTTCCGGTTGTAACTGGTTCCGTAGCAGTTACCGTTGTATGGAAGTGGATGTTTAACAATTACTATGGAATTTTCAATTACCTTGGTACAAAGACAGGGATCATCGACCAGAACATCAACTGGCTGGGTGATGAGCGTTATGCACTTGCATGTATCATACTGATTTTGCTTACAACTTCCGTTGGCCAGCCAATCGTACTTTATGTATCTGCACTTGGTAATGTGGATGCATCTTTGGTGGAAGCGGCAAATGTAGATGGAGCTACAAGCCTTCAGGCTTTCTGGAAGATCAAGTGGCCACAGATTATGCCGACCACATTATATATTGTTGTTATTACAACGATCAACAGTTTCCAGTGTTTTGCACTGATCCAGCTGCTGACATCCGGTGGACCAAACCACAGTACAGACACGATCATGTATTACATTTATTATTCCGCATTTAAACTGTACCGTTACGGATACGGCGATGCAATGGGCGTTGTCCTTGCGATTATGATCGCTATCCTGTCCGCAATCCAGTTTAAACTTGGAAATTCGAATGATTAGGAGGAGGGTTACAGATATGGAAAACAAAAATAGTACAAAACATCCTTCTGCATACAAGATCATCAGCATTGTTGTAATTGTGATACTGGCAATATTATTTACCTTCCCATTATATTGGATTATCACAGGTTCCTTTAAGACAAACGCAGCGATCAACTCCACAACGCCGATCTGGTGGCCAAAAGAGTGGACACTGGCAAACTATCAGAAGTTATTCAGCCGCCAGACCGCACCGCTGTTCCAGTTCAATATTCCATTCAGCAGCCTGATCACAGGAAGCAGGGATTTGAAACTGACACTGACAGGACCGACGGTGCCGGCTGCAGTCCGCTGGCTGATCAATACCGTATTTATGGCGATCATGTCCATGATCCTTACCTGTATCACAGCATCCATGGCAGGATATGCGCTTGCAAAGAAGAGATTTGTGGGACGGCAGTTACTTTTCACACTGATCGTATGTGCAATGGCATTACCAAAACAGGTTATTTTGATCCCATTACTTCGTGAGATGTCAAGTCTGAATTTATATAATACGATCTGGGCGGTTATCTTCCCGATCGTAGGATGGCCGTTTGGTGTGTTCCTGATGAAACAGTTCTCGGAGGGTGTGCCTTCTGAAATGCTGGAGGCAGCGCAGATCGATGGAGCGAGTGAGGCAAAGACATTTTTACAGATTGTAGTACCGATGATCAAACCGGGTATCGGAGCACTGGCGATTTTTACATTCATCAACAGCTGGAATGATTACTTCATGCAGTTGATCATGTTATCAAGCACAAGCAACCTGACGATCTCTCTTGGTATTGCCAAGTTACAGGCAGAAAATGCCACAGATTTCGGCCTGATCATGGCTGGTGCGGCACTGGCAGCCCTGCCGATCATCATCGTGTTCCTGTTATTCCAGAAATACTTTACAAAAGGAATTACAATGGGAGCTGTAAAAGGCTGACAAACTATCCTTCTTGTTTAAGAAGGGCGGTATAAAAAATAGGACAAAAATCTAACAGAGGAGTGAAGATAAAATGAAAGATATTACAAAATATCAGGGAGTCATTCCGGCATTTTATGCATGCTATGACGAAAAAGGAGAAATTTCAACAGAGGGTGTCAAAGCATTGACACGCCACCTGATCTCAAAAGGAGTAAAGGGTGTGTATGTTGGCGGTTCATCAGGTGAATGTATTTACCAGCATGTGGACGAGCGGAAAAAAGTGCTGGAAGCAGTCATGGAAGAAGCAAAAGGAAAACTGACTGTCATTGCACATGTAGGATGCAATAATACCGCAGACAGCGTGGAGCTTGCAGCACATGCACAGAGCGTTGGAGCAGATGCGATCGCTTCGATTCCGCCAATCTATTTCCATTTACCGGAGTATGCAATCGCAGAATACTGGAATGCAATGAGTGCAGCAGCGCCGGATCTTGATTTTGTTATTTACAATATTCCGCAGCTTGCAGGAACGGCATTATCCATGAACCTGTTAAAAGAAATGCTGAAGAATCCGAATGTGATTGCAGTGAAGAACTCTTCCATGCCGACACAGGACATCCAGATGTTTAAGGCAGAAGGTGTCAAAGAGCGTGGCGAAAATGGATTTGTTGTATTCAACGGACCGGACGAACAGTTCGTATCCGGACGTGCGATCGGCGCAGACGGAGGAATCGGTGGAACATATGCGGTTATGCCGGAATTATTTGTAAAAATGGATCAGCTCATCCGCGAAAATAATATCGCAGAGGCAATGAAGATCCAGTACAAAGCAGATGCGATCATCTACAAGATGTGCGAGGCAAAAGGAAATCTTTACGCAGTCATGAAAGAGATTTTACACAGAATGTATGGCTTGGAACTTGGAAGCGTCAGATTGCCGCTTGCACCTTTAGCACCGGAAGATGAGGCTGTTGTTGTTGAGGCTCAGAAGATGATCGAGGCAGCGATCAAAGAATTATAATAAGAGAAATACATACAGAAATATGCCGGGGTGTACGCACTGCTTCGGCTTATTTCTGTATCTGCAGAAAAAATGATGCAGCTGCCAATGTACGGATTTAAAATTGAGAATAAGATTTACAGGACGATTTCGGGAGGAGATACAAAATGGTTACAGACAGCTTACAGAATCTGGAACAGTATCGTGGTTTACATAAAAATATGGATACCGTCATTGATTTTTTGAAAAAATGTGATCTGACTGCACTTCCAGACGGAAAAACGGTGATTGACGGAGAACGGGTTTTTGTCAATGTCATGGAGGCAGACCTTCGGGAGGCAGAAGGTGCGGAGTATGAATATCATAAACGTTATGCAGATCTGCAGATCGATATCAGTGGAAGTGAATACTGGGAGTGGACAGATAAGGCAGAATTAACAGATACATTTCAGGAAGCTTCGGACTGCGGACTTGCAGCAGGCAGAAGCAGATGTGGCGGAACGCTGGGGGACGGAAGCTTTGCTTTATTCCTGCCGGAAGAATTTCACAAACCAAGCTGCAAAAACGGATCACACACACATGTGAGAAAAGCAGTTATTAAAATTGAGATGTAATTGCAGGAGGAAAATAAAATGGATAAACAGGCATTATTTGATCAGATAAAAGGTGGATTAATTGTTTCCTGCCAGGCATTGGAGCATGAGCCTTTGTATACAAAAGAGGGCGGCGTCATGCCTTTGATGGCAAAGGCTGCAGCACAGTCCGGAGCAGTCGGAATCCGTGCAAACACAGTACGTGACATCACACAGATCAAGGAAGCAGTAGACCTTCCGGTTATCGGTATCATTAAAAAAGACTATGAGGGAACACCGATGTACATCACGGTTACCATGAAAGAAGTGGATGAGCTGGTGGCATGCGGTGTGGATATCCTTGCGGTACAGGGAACAAGCGCATTAAGACCGGATGGAAGCACGGCAGCACAGTTTATCGAGGCAATCAAGGCAAAATATCCGGAGCAGCTTGTGATGGCAGACTGTGCAACCATCGAGGAAGGAATCGCATGTGCCAATGCCGGAGCCGATTTTGTCGGCACGACCATGCGTGGATATACACCGGAGACACAGGGCTGTGATGATATTGATTTTGATTTCATCCATGAACTTTCCGAAAAATGCCCGGCAAAGATCATCGCAGAGGGACATATCCACTATCCGGAGCAGGCAAAGAAGGCACTGGAAGCAGGAGCTTTTGCACTGGTAGTCGGCGGTGCGATCACAAGACCGGCGGAGATCACGGCAAGATTCGTGGCAGCAATCGAAAAATAAAAAAGGAGAAATTATGAGAATTGTGGCTGTGGATATCGGGGGAACAATGATCAAGTCCGGTCTCTGGAACGGAGAGACATTCGTGGAGCTGCGTGAGACAGAGACGCGCGCATCGGAAGGCGGAGCGGCACTGATGGAGCGTGTCAAAGGACTGATCCATTCCTATCACGATTTTGAAGCGATCGGGATCAGCACTGCCGGGGAAGTGAATACGGAAGATGGAAGCATTTTTTATGCGAACAGCAATATTCCGGGATACACAGGCATGCCGGTAAAGCAGATCATGGAAGAGGAATTTTGCGTGCCTGCCGCAGTGGAGAATGACGTCAATGCGGCGGCTCTTGGCGAACTCCGCATGGGAGCAGGTGCTGGATGCGATGATTTTTTATGTCTGACCTATGGAACCGGTGTCGGCGGAAGCATTGTGATGAACGGAAACGTTTACCCGGGGGCTTCTTTTTCTGCCGGAAGCTTTGGCGGAATGGTGATCCATCCGGAAGAAAAGGCGGGAACGGACAGTCTGGAGGGCTGCTATGAGCGGTGCGCTTCCACGACTGGACTGGTCAGACGTGTGAAAAAAGTCGATGGCGCTCTGGATAATGGCAAAAAAATATTTGCGGCAAAGGACAGGCCGGAGATTAAAGAGCAGATTGATGCGTGGATCGACGATATCTGCACAGGTCTTGTAACGCTATGCTGTATTTTCAATCCATCCAGGATCATTCTTGGAGGAGGCATCATGGCGCAGGAGTATGTGCTTTCGGAGGTAAACCGGAAGGTGAAAGCGCAGATCGCACCGGGACTTCGGATCGTGGAGATCGTTCCTGCAAAGCTTGCAAACACGGCGGGCATGATGGGAGCGGTCAGCCTTGCGGAAAAGTTACTTGCGCAGTAAGATGATCGTGTACAATATATCTGTTTGGAAAAAGATTTTTTAGATGACAGCACAGGGAGGATGAGACAATGAATCAGAAAAATATATTATGTTTTGGAGATTCCAACACTCATGGATATAATTCCAAAACCGGAGGACGTTTCACAGTAGAGGAACGCTGGACAAAACTTTTACAGAGAAAGTTAGGCGATGATTACTATGTGATCGAGGAGGGCTTAAGTGGACGGACCACGTCTTTTGAAGATCCTGTTTTTGAAGGATTGAGCGGATTGAATGCGATTTACCCGTGCATGATGACACATGAGCCTCTCGACCTTGTGATTATTATGCTTGGTACAAATGATACAAAAGACCGGTTTAATGCAAATGGATTTATTATCGGAAAAGGTCTGGAGCGCCTGACACAGAAAGCGATCGACACGCATGCTGCATGGCGTAATAAACCGAATATTCTGCTGGTAGCCCCACCGCCAATCCACCCGGATTATGCAAAAACAGCTGTTGCAGGAGAGATGGGTGACAAATGCGTGGAGCGTTCCAGAGCACTTGCCAAAGAATTTAAGGATGTTGCAGACCGGCTAGGATGTCATTTTATAGATGCCGGTTCCATACCGGGCATTGAGATGTATCCTTATGACTGGATGCACTTAAGCCTTGACAGCCACAGGATCTTTGCGGAGTATCTGGCAGAGTATATACCAACGATTATGTAAAAAAGAAACGTAACCAACCCTCGTCTGGATCAATATAGATGGTTCGGACGAGGGTTGGTTTTTTATTACAGGAGATGATCATGTGATTTTGGATGACAAAACAGGTGTAGGATAATAATTGAAATTTCGGGAATAGATAAAACGGATAGAACATAAAATATATCGTAATGTCTTACACACAAGACATACATGATGCCATATTGTCTTGTACACAGAAGATAAACAATATTAATATGTCTTGTACGCAAGACAAAAATAACATCATCCTGTCTTGTTTACAAGACGAAATGATGATATAATTGTCTTGCCGACAGAAAGGAGGAGCATATGAACAGAGATTATCTGAAACAGATTATGACTGACCAGAAAGACACTTATCTAAGTAATCCTGCTATTGAAAGAAATTATCCATTGGAAGATCACGTGAATTATTGTTTTGTGGGGATCAGAAGAACCGGAAAATCGTACATGATGTATCAGCAGATCAGGCATTTGCAGGAGAATGGGATTCCTCTGAGCCAGATTGTTTATGTCAATTTTGAAGATGAAAGACTTCTGGAGATGTCAGCGGACGATTTGAATGTTATTTTAGAAATTGGATTGGAAATGGCGGGAGTAGACAACAGACCGTATCTTTTTCTGGATGAAATACAGAATATAAAGGGCTGGGAAAAGTTTGTGCGCCGCATTGCAGATATGAAATACCGGATCAATATTACCGGAAGTAACAGCAAGATGTTAAGCAGTGAGATTGCTTCGACACTTGGTGGAAGATTTATGATCGTAGATATATATCCGTATTCCTTTCCGGAGTATTTATTGGCACAGGGGAAGAATAAGAATTATCTGGATATCCTTAGTACAAAGGACAGAGCAGAAGTGCTTGGCATGTACGACCAGTATGTAAAATACGGTGCATTCCCGGAATTGGTTGGGATCAGAAATAAGAGGGAGTTCTTAAACAGTATTTACCAGACGATTTATCTTGGAGATATTATAACGAGAAATAAGATAACCAATGATTTTGCAGTGCGTTTGATTTTAAAGAAAATTGCAGAATCAATTACCAAGCCGTTGTCTTTTAACCGGCTTGGAAATATTTTAAAAAGTGCCGGGGCGGCAATTGGCAAGCAGACGGTTATTAATTATGTTGGCTATATGATGGAGTCTTATATGTTGTTTACCCTGCAGAATTATGCGGCGAAACTGATTCAAAAAGAGACTTCGCCAAAGTATTATTTTATGGATACCGGACTATTGGGACTTATGCTTATGGATTGCAGCTCTGCACAGTTGGAAAATTTGGTCGCAATAGAGCTGATCAGACGTTTCGGAAGAGAAAAGGTATTCTATTTTGAAAATAATGTTGAGATTGATTTCTATATTCCAGAAGAAAAACTGGCAATTCAGGTAAGCATGCAGGTGCTTGATCAGATAGAAACAAGAGAACGGGAAATCGGTGCATTTCTGAAATTAAGAAATTTTATCGAGGGCGCAAGATGCATATTAATTACGAATAGTGAGGAAGCGGAACTTGACTGTGATGGAATCCATGTAAGTGTGGTTCCGGCATGGAAGTGGCTGCTTTAGGAAACTAAAGCAGCCTATAAATAATAATCGCGATCACAATTCCAAGTATCCCTGCAACCGTGATATCCACCGTAAATCCAAATGTGAGAACTAAAATTCCAAGATCTAACACCATCGGATTGACAAATCCAAAACTCTGACCGTAACTAAGCCAGCTTAAAGCAGGAACGCCCGCACATAACTTTCCGATAAGACCGCCTAACACGACACCGACAAGGATCAGAAGTACTAATGCCCAGTTATTTTTTCCTAATACACCTCTGCTCATATTCCATTTCTCCTGAGTTCATTATTTTAAGTAATCACTGATACGTAAAATACTATCCATATTATAAAATAGATTCTGAAATTAAGATATATTTTTTTGCAAATTTATTTATGTCCCTGTCTGTAGCGGATGAATGATAGCACGGCAAAAAGCAGGATCACACCGACTGCCATTGTGAGAAATACGTTCTTTGTGAATCCGGCAACCAGATAGGCGGCCACGCAGCAGCCACCGACCGTCAGAGCGTAAGGAAGCTGTGTGGATACATGGTCTACATGGTGGCATTGTGCACCGGCGGAGGCCATGATCGTTGTGTCGGAGATCGGTGACATGTGATCTCCGCAGACAGAACCGGCAAGGGAAGCGGCAATACAGACAACGAGCATCGGATCTGTTTCCGGGAACATAGCGGTAACGATCGGAATTAAAATGCCAAACGTTCCCCAGGAAGTACCGGTTGCAAAAGCAAGTCCGCTTCCAACCAGAAATAATATAGCCGGGAAAAGTGAGGTTGCAGTCATATTGCCGGAGAGCATGCTGCTCACAAAGGCGCCGGCTTCTAATTTTGTACTGCAGAAACCGCCTAACGTCCAGGCCAGAACAAGGATCAGGATCGCAGAAACCATCATCTTAAATCCCTGCGGAATACACTCGGCAAATTCACTGAATGTGATCACGCGGCGTGGCAGGTACAGCAAAAACACAAAGACTAATGTAATGAAGGAACCCATCACAAGTCCCATGGATGCATCGCAGTTTGCAAAAGCGTTGATGAAGCTCTCGCCCTCGAAGAATCCACCTGTATAAATCATGCAGATAATGCAGCTCGCAATCAGGAAAATGACCGGAAGAACAAGGTCGATCACCTTTCCTTTTGCGGAAATAATATTTTCTTTTACATTTTCATAATCATTTTTGCCGGAGAAAAGATCACCTTTTGCAGCATTTTCCTCAAACTTTTTCATCGGACCATAATCAAGACCGGTCACACCTATAAAAATCACCATCAGAATGGTGAGCCATGCATACAGGTTAAATGGGATTGTCTGCAAAAAGAGAGAGAAACCATCTCCGTTTGTGTATCCGGTGACTGCGGCAGCCCAGCTTGAGATCGGTGCGATAATGCAGATCGGAGCTGCAGTTGCGTCAATGATATAAGCCAGTTTCGCACGGGAAATCTTCTGCTTGTCCGTGACAGGACGCATGACATTTCCAACGGTCAGACAGTTGAAATAATCATCGACAAAGATCACGACACCGAGCGCAAATGTGGAAAGCAGTGCGCCGGATCTGGTCTTGATCTTACTTCCTGCCCATTTTCCGTAAGCGGCAGAACCGCCGGCTCTTGTCATCAATGCAACAATAATGCCAAGAAATACGAGGAAAATCAGAATGCCGACGTTCCACGAATCCCCAAGCTTTTCCATCATAACTTCAAAAATTGCCTCGATCGTTCCAACCGGACTGAAATTTGTATATAAAAGAGCTCCGGTTACGACACCGATAAATAACGACATATAAACTTCCTTTGTGATCAGCGCAAGCACAATGGCGATCACCGGCGGAAGCAGCGCCCAGACAGTACCAACAAAATCCATAATTCCTCCTTGTTTTTTCGAAGAAAAAATCCGAGTCCCATTGGACGAGGAGAGGATTTTTCCTCCTGGTTTTGCGAAGCAAAAACTCCGAAGCGTTGCCCCGGAGCCAATATTCTATAATAAGTATATATGATTTTGTGTGAAAAGGAAACAAAAATTTGCTTTAATTGATAAAAAATACAAAAGTTTAGTAAAAATATACAAAATGAAGATCTGCAATTCTACAGATCATCAGACTGTCCGTAAGGTATCGGATAGACAGATGTCATTCCGGTAGAAATCAGTTTGCTGATAAGTCTTGCCATCTCCTCCGGCGTCTCCTTTTTGCCATGAGCCAGCCATGACTCGATCAGACCGGAGCAGCCGGAAACGAGAAAACTGCTGAAATATTCATAAGTTGGCAGAAAATCAGCCGAATGATGCGCAACCATCCATTCGTGTATGTATTGGTGTTCAAACAATTTCTTGATCTTGACAGAAAAAGAAATATCGCCATTGGGACTCAGCAGTGCACAGCACAGATTAGAGTTTTGGTCAATGATCTGAAAAATTTCGACAAACAGCGGATAAGGAAAATCCGGAGTATGATCCGGGTGATAATTTTTGAAGACCTGCTCAAACTGTTCTAAAAGCCCCTGCTCGGTCTGCTCCAACATATCATAAATATCTTTGTAGTGCAGGTAAAAAGTGCCGCGGTTGATGTCAACAGACTCGCACAATTCTTTTACGGTGATATCCTTGATACTTTTTTTCAGCATAAGGGAGGTGAGTGCGTGTACAAGCAGATAGCGGGTACGCTTGATACGGCGGTCCGTTTTTGTTTCCATATATAATGTGAGATCCTTTCATATAAAATGTGATGTTATTGTCTGGTATTTTTTCTGGAGTTATGATTAAAAATTTATAATCCTAAAAATTTTCTGAAATAATCAACACAGTGTACATAATATGTCAATTAACAAACAGTTTTGAAAAATATGTTTATTGAATAAACCAGATGCCCTTATTATAATAATGCAGTATAAAATAATCAACACAATGTTAAGTATAGTGAAATGAATCAGCGGTAAAACAACTGCTGTTTTGCTGTGTAAGAAAAATGATTCAGATGTAACATGAAAGAGGATGAATATGGAAGAAAAACAGGAAAAAGAAAAAGGGAATTTCTGGCTTACCGTCGCTTCCTTTATTGTAAATAAGCGGAAAGCAATCGAAATTCTGTTTGTTTTGGCAATGATTTACAGTGTTCTTTCTATTAATAAGGTGCAGGTCAATCAGGATATCACATCCTATCTGCCGGCAGACAGTGAAACGAGGATCGGGCTGTCACTGATGGAGGAGCAGTTCACAACTTATGGCAGTGCCAAAGTCATGGTCTCGAATATCACCTATGCGCAGGCGGAAGATCTGGTTGACGATCTGGAAAATATTGAGGGCGTGAAGCAGATTGAATTTGATGATTCCAAGGATCATTTTACAGGTGCGGATGCGCTGTTTAGTGTGACGTTTGACGGAACGGAGGATGAACAGATCAGCAAAGATGCGCTTGAGGAAGTAAAAGAGACACTGGATGGTTATGATGTCTATGTTTCTTCCTCTGTCGGTGAGGAGGAGCGCAGTGCAGAGTCTCTTTCGCAGGATATGAATATTATTCTTGTGCTGGCGGTTGTTATCATTGTTGCGGTGTTGATGCTCTCCACAAAAGCATATCTGCAGATCCCGGTATTACTGATCACATTTGGCGTGGCAGCTGTTTTAAACATGGGTACAAACTACTGGTTTGGAACGATCTCCTCTGTCACAAATTCCATTGCTGTCGTGCTTCAGCTGGCACTGGCAATCGATTATGCCATTATTTTGTGTGACCGTTTCATGGAAGAACATGAGACGCTGGATGCAGAGGAAGCGGTGAAAGTGGCACTCTCCAAGGCGATCCCGGAGATCAGCTCGTCCTCCCTTACCACGATTTCCGGCATGGTTGCGATGATGTTTATGCAGTTCCGGCTGGGCTACGATATGGGTATCATTCTGGTAAAAGCGATCATACTCAGCCTGATTTCCGTTTTCTTCCTAATGCCGGGCGTGCTTTTGATTTTTGCAAAAGGAATTGATAAAACCCATCACAAATGCTATGTACCAAAAATTACGTTTGTAGGTAAATTTGCAAATCTGACCAAATACATCATTCCGCCGGTTTTTATCGTGTTTCTGGTATTTGCATTTTGGGAATCCAATCACTGCCAGTATATATATGACACGAATTCCATTGTAAGCGCGAAAAAGAGTGAATCGAAAATTGCAAGTGAAAAAATTGAGAATACCTTTGGTGCCAGCAATCAGTTGGTTGTCATGGTTCCAAAAGGGGATTATGATTCCGAGAAAAAGGTATTGGGAAAAATTGAAAAACTGGATTATGTAAACTCGGCATTGGGACTTGCAAATGTGGCGATCAATGATGATTATATGCTGACGGATAAGCTGAACCCAAGACAGTTTGCAGAGTTGACGGATCTGGATGTAGAAGTTGTACAGATTTTGTATACAGCATATGCATACAATGAGGAGCAGTATGGTCCGGTATTTACCGGCATTGATGATTATGAGGTGCCGATCATTGATATGTTCCTGTTCCTGTATGACCAGTATCAGGAAGGATATGTGACATTAGATGCAGATCTTGACGATCAGCTTACGTCCTTATATGACACGCTGCATGATGCGCAATTACAGCTGCAGGGAGATGACTATTCCAGATTTGTGTTAGATCTGTCACTTCCGGCGGAAGGACAGGAAACCTACGATGCGATGGATGAGATCCGGGGTATTGCAGCGAAATATTTTGGAAAAGACAATGTCATTCTGGTAGGAAACTCCACGAGTGACCATGATCTGGAATCTTCCTTTGCATCGGATAATATCGTGATCAGCGTATTGACGGCACTATTTGTTATGATCATCCTGTTTTTCACGTTCCAGTCAGCAGGGCTTCCGGTGCTTCTGGTACTCACTATACAGGGAAGTATCTGGATCAACTTTGCAGTTCCGGCAATGAGGGGACAGACAATATTTTTTATTGCGTACCTGATCGTGTCTGCAATTCAGATGGGTGCAACGATCGACTATGCAATCGTTATTTCCAGCAGATACATGGATCTGAAACAGAGAATGCCGATCAAAGATGCGATTACTGAATCTTTAAATCAGGCATTTCCAACTATTTTTACTTCCGGAACGATTTTGACCTGTGCAGGATTTTTGATCGGTGAGATTGCATCCGATCCGACGGTTGCCTCCATTGGTGTGGCTTTGGGACGCGGTACGTTAATATCCATTATTCTGGTTCTTTTTGTGCTGCCGCAGATCCTGCTGTTTGGTGATTTTATCATTGAGAAGACAGCCCTTGCCATGAATATTTCACGTCCTCAGAAGGAGGTTGCCGGCAGAGTGAGGGTGACCGGACATGTAAAAGGTTATGTACAGGGAGAGATTGATGCAGATGTTTCCGGTGTATTCCAGGGACAGATGAAAGTGTCGTTAGATTCGCACATACCGGGCAGACATGGAGAAGTCACACATGACGATACACAAAATCCAATGCTGCCGGGAATGACGCAGGATGAAAATGTGGCTGCAGAATCAGAGACAGCCGCAAAGGAAGAGCAGGAGGAGAAAAAGTCATGAAAAAGATGAGAATGAAAGTACTTGCCCTGTGTTTTTCCATGACACTGACCGTTTCTGCTCTGGCAGGAAACGGACGGTTGACCATACAGGCTGCCACCTCACAGGAAAGCAGTGGTACAAAAGAAACCACAGAAAAAGACAGCACAACGAGTGCGGATACGGCAGAAAATAAAAATCAGATCATCGAAATTGCCGATGAAAAGGCATTTGAAGAATTTTTACAGAACTGTCAGTATGACAGCTGGAGTGTTGGAAAAACGGTAAAACTTACCCATAATATTGATCTTTCGAAGGTTGATTTCAATGGTGTTGCATATTTCTCTGGGGATTTTGAGGGCGGCGGTCACACGATCAGTAATGTGAAGCTGCAGGTAAAAGGCTCGGATCACGGATTTTTCCGTTATCTGGGTAAAAGCGCAGTTGTGAATGATCTGAAGATCTCCGGTAAGATCACTTCAGAGGGAAGCTGTAAAAATATTGGCGGAATTGCCGGCGTGAACTATGGTACGATCGGGAACTGTTCCTTTGAAGGAACTGTCAATGGAAAAACAGCAGTCGGAGCGATCGCAGGGATCAACAAACCGACCGGAAAAATTGTAAACTGCAGGAGCAATGCAACAGTGACAGCCACCAATCAGACCGGAGGAATCGTTGGAAATAACGAAGGACTTGTGTCAGAGTGTACATCGGAGTGCAGCATCAATACAGATGAGCTGAAAACCACGATGGATATTGGAGGCGTTGACATTGGTACATTAAATCTCACAGGGCGTGTAATAGACCGGAATGATATTGGCGGAATTGTGGGTGTTTCGACTGGAATTGTCAGTGAATGCATCAATCAGGGAAAAATCGGTTTTGCACACACGGGTTATAACGTGGGTGGAATTGCCGGACGCCAGAGTGGAAAAGTCATCGACTGCCACAATGAAGGGGAAATCTACGGACGAAAAGATGTAGGAGGAATTGTCGGTCAGGCGGAGCCGTATATAGAATCGGAGTATCTGGATGATAAGGTAAATCAGGTGCAGGATTCGGTCAGTTCCATCAACACGACCGTAAGCAACATTGCTTCGACCATGAGTGATACCTCCACAGCGGCAAAGACCTATGTGGACAATCTGTCGGAGCAGTACGATAATTCTTCGAAAACTTTGTCGGAATCTCTGGGTTCCCTCTCAGATTCCATCGGGGAATCAAACCCGGAAGCGCAGCAGTACATGAATAATATTCATAATTCTCTGGATAAAATAGATAGTATCCAGGGAAACAATCATATTTTAAACAAAGAACAGGCAGAGGCGGTTACAAAAGAATGGCAGAATATCAACAGTAATCTGTCCAACATTCGTGGAACAATCTCCGATTCCAATAAAACGGCAGAAGATTTTGTGGATGATATTTCCAATCAGATAAAAGAAAAAGATACGGACGGCGATATTGATAAGCTGACGAACACAGTGGATGATGGAATCCAGTCTGTCACAAATGATGTGCAGAAGATCAGTAAGCAGATCAAAAGCATTCAGAATACGGTCGGAGATACGCTTTCTGTGGTGACAGGGGATGAGGAGTATATGGAAGATATCTCGTCCGCAGCCAGCGCAAAAGATACAGATGGTGTTGTTTCAGGAAGTGTAAACCGCGGAATGGTCAATGGCGATCTTAATGTGGGTGGAATTGTCGGAACGATGAACATTGAATATGATCTCGATCCGGAGTTTGATCCTGATCTTACAGATTCTACGGACATTACACTCCGTTCTACCGTGAATAATGTTGTCATCCGCTGTAGCAACTATGGGGAAGTGACTTCAAAGAAAAACAGTGTCGGTGGTATTACCGGATTAGAAGAACTTGGACTGGTCTATGGAAGTGAAAGTTATGGCTCTGTGAAATCTGATACGGGGGATTATGCCGGAGGCATTGCAGGAAACAGTGTCAGTGCAATCGCCAACAGTTACAGTCTCTGTAATATAAATGCAAAGGATTATGTCGGAGGCATTGTCGGAAGCGGATATACCGTGAAAAACTGTGTTTCTGCATCTACGATCACAAGTGATGGGGAAGGTCTGGGAAGCATCGCAGGAACTGTGTCTGAAGAGGGCGAGGTAAAAGGTAACATTTTTGTGGGCGATGACCTTGATGGAATTGACAACATCAACTATGCTGGGATTGCAGATGAAAAAAGTTATGAAGAGGTCATGAAACTTGAGAATATTCCGGAAGGATTCCATAAAGTGAAGATAACTTTCCGGGCAGAAGATAATGTGGATATTGTAAAGACAATCGCATATAATGGAAGCTTCAGTGAATCTGATCTTCCACAGATTCCGGAAAAAGATGGTTACTATGCAGTCTGGCCGGAGGATCTGGTTGGAAAACCAATGACGGAAAATAAAACGGTGGAGGCAGAGTACAGCCGTTGGACAGAGAGTATCGTGGGAACGGAAGTGATAAACGACGCAAAAACAGAAGATACAGCTAGTGAAAGTTCCGATACAGAAAATGAAAAAGCAGTTTTCCTTCTGGAAGGGAAATTCTATGATGACACTTCCATCCAGATGGCAGAGTGTGACACAGATCTGCCGGACGGAGATGTCGTGTATGCTTACAACTGGAGTCTTGAACACCTGCATGACAAAATATATGATACAGTAAAAGCACATTTTTATGTGCCGGACACTTCAGGAAAAAATGAGATCTGGTACAGAGAAACAGGCAGCGATGCATGGACATTGGCAGAAACCACAGAGGACGGCAGTTACCTTGTGGCAGACATTCCATATGAGGCAGCGTTTGCACTGGTACATACGGCGGCAGATTATACCTTGTACTATGCCGGCGGCGGCGCAGCGGTTGTATTGCTTTTGATCGTACTGATCATAAGAAAACGCCGGAAGCGTGCACAGAAAAAATAAAATGATTTGATGGGATGCGCATTGAAACATTTACATAGAAATGCTATAGTTAGTGCATTCTTTTATGACAGAGAGGCAGCTATGATATTTGAGACACATGCACATTATGATGATGAAAGTTTTAACGATGACCGTGAAGCATTGATCCGTTCCCTGCCGGAAAAAGGGATTGGCAGGATCATCAATGTTGGGGCTTCGATAGAGACAACAAAGACAACTCTGGAACTTGCCGCAAAATATGATTACATTTATGCAGCGGTGGGCGTACATCCAAGTGACATCAGCGGGTTGAATGAAGAGACATTTGCCTGGTTAAAAGAGCAGGCATCTCTTCCAAAGACTGTTGCGATCGGTGAGATCGGACTGGATTATTATTGGGATAAAGAGCCGGAGGTGCAGAACGCACAGCGTTACTGGTTCAGACGGCAGATGGAACTTGCCAGGGAAACCAACCTTCCGGTGATCATCCATTCCAGAGATGCAGCAGCCGATACTATGGAAGTGATGAAAGCGGTTCACGCAGAGGAGATACCGGGTGTCATCCATTGCTATTCCTACTCCAGAGAGATGGCACAGGAATTTATCAAAATGGGTTACTACATCGGTGTCGGTGGCGTCGTCACATTCAAAAACGCAAAAAAACTGAAAGAGACAGTGGAAGCAATCCCATTGGAGCGCATTTTACTTGAGACGGACTGTCCTTACATGGCACCGGAACCGCACCGCGGCACGAGAAACGATTCTTCCAATATTCCGTTTGTGATCGCAAAAATCGCAGAATTAAAAGGAATCACAGCGGAGGAGGTCGAGCGTGTGACGGAGGAGAATGCGGGAAGGTTATTCACAAAAGTATCTTAACTCCACAGCATCCTTCCAGAAGCGTTTCGGAATATTCTGTGCCTGTAATTCGGGGTTAGTACGTGCTTCGATCGCAATGCTGTCGAAAAAGGCCAGCCACAGTTTCTGGAATCTTGCTTCATTCTCAGAATAGTTCTGAAGAAGTTCGGTATTGATGTCCGAAGCATCTACAAGCATATAATTCTTTCCGGCGCGGTGGACTGCCGCAAGCTGGTGGGTTTCATCGTAAATCATAAAATTTTCCTGCGGAAAACGATCCGTAAAATGCTCTGCTAAAATTGGCAGGACATTATTTTTGGGATGGATCGTGGAAAACAGAACGCCGTTCTGCAGTTCCGAAAAGCGCAGAAAACCTTTCAGGTGGTGGGCTTCGGAGGCTGTGGCTCTGGACAATTCAAAGACACGGTAAATATAAGGATTACTCAGTGAATCCAATACACGGGCACCCTTTGGTGAATGAAGTGCGGCAACGATCGTCTGATACACGGCGTTCGCTTTGTCCATCTTCTTCTTGCCGGAAAGATCAATGGATAAAATAGCAGTAAGGATTGTCTCGTAAAAATCGTGTCCAAGCTTCCGGTTTAGCGTGGAAACAACTTTTCCGGCTTTTTCAGCGGATGGTGCGACGGTGTGGTAGTCGCAAAACAGCTCGTAATTATCCGGCTGACCGGATACCAGATAAATATCAGCGTGGGAGCATCTTTCCTGAATCTTTAATTCCCAGGCATCGTATACGCCGGTCAATATTCCGTTTGGTGTGTTTTCACAGATAAATACATGCATAATGTCCTGCTCCTGTCTTGAGAAAAATATTCAGGGAAATAAAAGTTTTACATTTATCTACGACAGCGGAAGCGGCTCCGTGGATAAGCCGGTATCGAACAGGCTCAATTGTTGATAACCGCTCTCACGGATCTCACGTGGTATCTGTGTCTTATCGCCCATCAGATTGCGGCAGATATAATCTTCTTCCAGCTTCGTGCGGTACATCATCCTGCCGGAGCAGGTGATAAAATAAAGAGCGCGTTTCAACACAACACCTATCTTCTTGAGATCAGCAAAATCGAGGGTGCTGTGGCGTCTTGCTTTTACAATGCGGCTGGCAGATTTATAGCCAATACCTGGGACACGGAGCAGTGTATCATAGTCTGCACGGTTGATCTCGACCGGGAAATATTCCAGATGCCGGATCGCCCAGTCACACTTGGGGTCGAGAAAAATGTTAAAGTCCGGCCGCTCCGGACTTAAAAGCTCGTCGGCTTTAAACTTATAATAGCGGAGCAGCCAGTCTGCCTGATACAGACGATGTTCCCGCAGGAGCGGCGGACCGCCGGGCAGTGCAGGAAGATTGCTGTTGTGGGTGACATTCACAAAGGCAGAATAGAACACTCTCTTTAAATCAAATTTCTGATACAGATTCTCGGCAATGCTCACAATCTGGTAATCGTTTTCCGGGGTTGCGCCGATGATCATCTGTGTGCTCTGTCCTGCGGGTACGAACTTCGGGGCATGCCGGTAAAGAGCAACTTCATTCTTATTTTCCGTAATACCGTTCTGAACCATGCGCATTGGCTTCAGGATAGTATTTCTCGACTTGCAGGGCGCAAGCTTTTTCAGGCTGTCTGCGGTAGGCAGTTCCAGATTGATGCTCATACGGTCAGCCAGAAAACCAGTTTTTTCAATCAGCAGAGGATCAGCGCCGGGAATCGCTTTCACATGGATGTAACCGTTAAAATGGTGCGCTGTGCGCAATTTATAAAGGGTCTGGTATAAAAGTTCCATCGTATAGTTGGGGCTTACCATAATGCCGGAACTTAAAAAAAGACCTTCAATATAATTCCGCCGGTAAAATTCCATCGTCAGTTCGCAGACTTCCTCCGGGGTAAAGGCAGCCCGCCGGACATCGGAGTTACAATTATTCTGGCAGTAAGAGCAGTTAAAAATACATTCGTTTGTAAATAAAATCTTGAGAAGGGAAACACACCGCCCATCTGCGGAAAAAGTATGACAGATCCCACAGGAAATGGAGTTGCCAAGGCCGATACCGTTACCACTGCGGTCCACACCGCTTGACGTGCAGGCGACATCGTATTTTGCAGCGTCTGAGAGAATCGTAAGTTTTTCCATCAGTGACATATTTTGCTGGATTTTCATCTGGATGTGATCTCCTCCAATCAAAAAAATAAAATAGAACATACGTTCGATAAAATGAGAATACCACATCCGGAAAAAGAATGCAAGAGAAAAAGACTGCCAATTTCTGGACAAAAAATCCTCTCATAATCCTGATTCCTTAGTTTTTCAGAATTATGAGAGGATGTGTCTTATGAATGGAGTTGTATTTCTGCGTATTTAGCTGCAACACGTTTGCCACTGAATGCAATCCCGAAAAGTCCAATCTTTTTTATGCCATGATATTCCATATCGGTAGAATATTTTTTGCTTTGGATCTGTTGTATCGCACTTGACGCAGAATCAGCAAGTTCGGTATCTGAAAGGTTTTTTCCAGCTTTAAATTCAATAATATAGCCCAATTGGGATTTATCTTTTGGCTCAAGCTGTATATCAAAACGCCCTTCGCCGGACTCTCTGTTGGAAGAGATATAATATCGGTCTGAGAGTATTGCCAACATTCCGAAAACAGTTCCGTGATAAAAATTTTCGTTTGTAGTGTCAAAAGTACTGGCAGACTGCAAGAGATATTTTTGCAAGGTGTCAGTGAAAAGAGTAGTATCACCTGTTCGAAGAGCAAGTTCGAAATCTCGGAGCAGGGAGCCGTTAAACAAGGTATTATAATTATCCAAAATCTCTTTCTGGAAAACACTTTTTATCTCGCGGTTAGGCAGCTTGAGAGAACAAATCGGGTTGTCATTAAATTCACTGATCACACTTGTGGCACGCAGATATCCGGCGACAAGCAGAAAGCTGTAGATTGTGTCAGAGTCAGCATTTACCTCCGGGTAAATAATATCCGTATTAATAATGGATTGCACTTCTTTTCCCTGCAGTAAAAGTGAGAGACTTTCGTACACTTCTTTGTCGGAACTGCGGATGAGTTCACCAATAATTTCATTGCCGCTTGTTCGGGACCAGAAAGCCTTTGGTTTACAGTTATTGTTAAAATAATTAATCACAGACCACGGATTATATATTTCTGTATTTCCGAAGAGATAACCGTCATACCATTCTTTAATTTCTGAAAGTTTTTCTGCCATTCCATAGTAAGCTGCCATATTTGATATATCGTTTACGGTAAAACCGAAATACTCTGAGTACTTGTCATCCAAAATCGTGTTTACAACAAGATTATTTAAACCACTGAATAAACTTTCTTTTGCAATGCGGAGTATTCCAGTCAAAATGCCAAATTCCAGATTCTCATTGTCTTTTAAAGCGGAGGAGAAAAGATTCCGCATAAAACCGACAACTTCATTATAATAATGATATAAGTGTCCTTGTTGGATTGGCGTGTCGTACTCATCAATAATAATAATAACTTTCTGGTTATAATGTGTGGCAAGTAAAGAAGAAAGCTTGCCAAGAGCAAACTGATAATCGGTAGAATCAGCGACATCATTTATGAGATTGTGAATGTATTTTTTGTCGTATTCATTAATTGCTTTGCTTGATAAAAGTTCTATATGGCGAAGAAATTCTTCTTTTAAGGTAAAACACAGACTGCGGTACATATCAGTCCAGTTAGTCTGATGTGCATCTTTAAAAGACAGAAAAATGACCGGATAAGTCCCCTGAAGCTGCTTGTAAGCATCTCCGCAATTCCAGATTTTTTTATCTGAAAAATATATGGATGTATCTGTGGATGTTTTTTCAAAATAGGTTCGGATCATGTCCATGGTAAGTGTTTTCCCAAAACGGCGCGGTCTTGTGAAAAGATAAACCTTGCTGTGGTCGTCAATTATATCTTTTATGAGAAGCGTTTTGTCGACATAATAGCATTCTTTGGAAACTTCTTTATATGAAGTGATTCCAACCGGACATGGGAGTAATCTGCCGGACAAAGGTGGGGTTTGTTTGTTTCGAAGGATTTCCGGTTTTGTTGTATCAGAAGGGATCAACCAGTATCTTCCTTCTTTGTATGCACCGTTAATAAAACCGGCAGTGCAGAGCTGATTTACCCTCCGGGGAGTAATTCCCCAAAGCTGGGCAATATCTTTTGCCTTCAAAAATTTTTTATCCATTATAATCCCTCCATTGCATATGCAATCATTCTATATTTCCTATAATATGATATTTTCGGGAAATTAACAAGAAATAAAAATATAATTTCCTGAAAACGGGAAATTAATGAGAAATAAAAACATAATTTCCCGAAAAAGGGAAATACAAGAACTAAACAGCCCGTGCAACACTGCTAAATTATAAATGCTGCGTCGTTTATTAGAAGAACTACTATAAAACCTCTGATTTTTCAAAAATTAGTTCTTTTTATAACACTTTATGTAACGCCCTGAATGTTATAGTTAGTATAACAAAAAGGATAAATATGTTTTTTTGCAGCCTTGGCAAAAGTGCAGCGAGATAAACATTAAAATGGAAGGAAGAGGTTTATACAGATGAAAAAGGAAATGATGGAAAACGCTACAGGCGTAAAATTAACCAAAAAAGCCAGCAAAAACGTGATCAGATCATTATCGGTCGGACTGGCAGCAATGATGGCATTATCTACTCCGATTGCAGCATTTGCTGAGGATGCAGATGGACAGAATAGCAGTGAAACAACACCGGAAGAGAGTACAACAACTGTAACAACACAGAAATCTGCAGCAGAACAGGTGGGAGAAGTTCAGAAAGCCGCTGAAGAAACGAGCAAAACAACAGAAGCAGCAAAGGATGCGGTAAATGCAGCAGTTGATACAACAATTGCGGATGACAGTGGCGCAGACCAGACAACAAAAGATGCAGCAGGCGTATTGGATGCTACCGCAAACGGAACATTCGAAGGCGGTACAGATGTGAATGTGGCAGAAGAAATAGTTGACAAAACAATGGATCGCATAAAAGATGCGTCAGATGCCGCAGCAGATACCGACGCAGCTCTTGATAAGGCAGATAAAAAAGCAGATGAGGCAAATACAATTGCGGATGATGCAAAGAAAGAGCAGCAGGAAGCACAAGACGCATTTGATAAAGCACAAGCCGGAATTGATTCTGCAACAGACATTGAGGAGGCGAAGAATGCTTACAATCAGGCAGCTGGTATTGTAGGCGATGCACAGAAAGCGTATGAGACTGCCAAAGCAGCTTATGACAGCAAAGTAGCCGAATACAATACAGCGTTAGACGAGCTTAAGGCGGCACAGGCAGCTTATGATACAGCAGTTGCCGAAGCAAGTACCGAGGCAGCGGCAGCCGCAGCAAATCTTGCAGCAGTTCAGGAGAAAGCGAAGGCTCTTCAGGAGGCAGCAGAGGAAGCAAAAACAGCAATTCCGGAGCTTACCGATGCACAGAAAGCAGCACTTGAGATCATCGCTCTGGAAAAAGAACGTGCAGGGGATACCTCCACAAACTGGAGAAAAGAAGATGAGCTGTTCAAAGTGATCCTTAAGAATTACTACATTCCGGAACTTGCCAAGGGAGAACTTGTTGACTGCAAGTGGACCTGGAATCGGAATGATAACAAAAACTATTGTGAGGTGACTTACAAAGATGTGGCAGGTGACACACAAACCGTATATCTGAACTACAAGCTCAACGATACCCGCGATGATCTTGTTATTTTCGAGAAGGCAGAAGAAGTGGTTTCCTATGATGTGAAGGGCACAGACGGAAGCCTTGCATTCAATATCAATGCAGAGAACTTCCCGGCAGATAAGCTTCAGAATGATCAGGATACCGCAGTTTATGAGAATAACGGAGTGGTATACACAATCGTAAATATAGGTGGACAGTTCTATGTGGTCGACTCAGCTTCTAAGGACGTTGAGGTGAACGATAACTATAACAGTGAACAATATGAAACTTCCGGTGAGAAAAAGACCACCTATTCAGTGGATGAAAATGGCAAACTGGTCAAAACGGTAAAACAAAACGTTTCCGAGATTACATACACGGAAACTAAATTATCTTCTGATAAGACATATGACAATGTCGAGGCAGCAGAAAAGGATCTGGCCGATAAAAAAGCAGCATTGAAAGACGGAGATAAAGATGTCGAGACGTCCATGAGCGCAACAGCGACTGCAGATGTGACCGTAAGCCAGAAAACTACATTTACGACAACTATTGATTTATCGAAAATTGTTGTTGAAATGAAAAAAATCAATAATGATAACGATAAATACGAGAAGAAAAATGCCGAGATTGCAGCAAAGGAACTTTTTGCTAAATTCACCAACAAAGAGGCGTTAGAGAACCTGCTTGGCGGCGATTATAAGATCGAAAGTATTAATACAGATAATGCAAAAGTGAATGCTGTAGATAAGTACAAAAATACTTCCGGCAGATGGGTAGACTGGGGTGCAGATTCTGCTGCTTATAAAAACGTATTTTCAGGCACGATCGTTATTACTTATTCGCAGACAGTGACTGCAAAAGCAAACGCTGTGGAATCCAAGACAAATGCTGTAAATGCAGCAGACAATACGAATCTGGAAGCGTTAAAGGATCAGGCATATGATGCTGCAAAAGCAGATGCAGAAAAACTTCTTGGAGATGCAGTTTCCCAGAATAAGAAGATTAAAGACAACCTGAAAACTGGAGATCTGCATATTAACGGTTATGAAGGCTGGAATGGAAAACATAACTCCAACGTAGCAATCAAAATCCATTATGCCGATGACACATTCACAGAGGGAGAGAAGACAACGGATCAGGCAGTTGTTGACGAGAAGAACAGCTCCACAACCTTATCCGTTTCCTACACCGGAACTTATCAGCAGAAAAATTCCAAAGATCTTGGTGCGCAGACCGTGGAAACACAGAAATACAATCAGACTGCCAAGGCAGAGGAAAAAACAGCTTATACAAGCAACAAATATTATGATGAATATAAGAAAACAGGAGAAATCAATGAAGGAATCTGGCTCACCGGAAAAGATGATAATCGTTTCCCGGGACATGAAAGCTTAAAGAGCTTCTATGATTTCAAAGATGCAGCATTAAAAGCGGAGGCTGAAAGAGCAGAGAAAGTAGCAAAAGCGGATGCGATCATTGACGCAGCAAAGAATGCGGTGGAAAAAGTTGATAAAGCAAAAGCAGATGCGGACAGCTTAAAGGATAAGCTTACAGCACTTCTTGCAAGCCAGAACTACACAGCAGATCAGGTAAAAGAGTTAGAGGGACAGATCAGCGCGGCAGAGATAAAATTAAAAGAGGCAGAGGACATGGCAAAAGACCTGACAGATAAGTTAGGAATTGCAGGAGAAACACTGGCTGATAAGATCACAGAACTCACCCCTGCACCGGCTCCTGGCGAAGGCGGTTCCACAACGACACCGGGCGGCACAACTAGCCCATCCGGCACTGAAACGACACCGGGCGGCACAACTAGCCCATCCGGCACTGAGACCACACCGGGCGGCGCAGCCACAACACCTGCAGGCACTGTAACTACAGCAGCGGCTCCGGCAAGTGCAGTCACAACCGTTACAACAGCCACAGCAGCTGCAGCACCGGTTGAGATCGCAGAGACACCGGTAGCGCTTGCAGCAGCTGCAATACCGGCGGCAGCAACGAGAACAGCAGCGGTTGCAAATGCAAATGCCGCAGCTGATACAGATGCGGACGCTGACACAGATGTGACAATTGCGGACGAGGAGACACCTCTTGCAGCGAACGGTGCACAGGAGAGCACGACAATTGACGATGAGGAAACTCCACTTGCAGCAGAGGCTGGCGCAGTGGAAAACAAACAGCAGGAGAAAATGTCCTGGTGGTGGTTACTCATCATTGCACTTCTTGGTGTAACCGGCGAGGAAATGTACCGCAGAAATAAAAAGAAAAAAGCAGAAGCAGCTCAGAAAGATGAGAAATAAATTTTAACAGTAAGGCGCATCCAAAAGGTGCGCCTTTTCTAAAACGTCCATTGCAAAAAAATAAAATACGGAGTATTCTGAAAACAGGAAAAACATGATCCGTAATTTGTATACAAGGAAACAAAATCTATGAAAAAAAAGAAAACACTCATAATTTGCATGCTTCTTGGCATAATGCTCCTGACTTCCTGCGGAAAAACAGATCATCAGGATCAGGCGTCAGTCGCCACCGAGCAGACATCCGGAGACAGCCGGCAAACGACAGAAGAACCTGCGGAAACCGTCGGCGGATCGGAAGAGTCAACGGAAGCAGCCGGGACAGCCCAAGCGGCAGTAGAAGCCGTGGAAAGCACAGAATCTTCTGAATATGCAGAACGTAAAAGCATCATCATCACAGCCACAAACGAGTGCGGCATCGACATTGGGATGTTTTCTGTGATCGATCCGATCAGCGGCGAACAATACAATATCAGTGCAATCGCAGATGGACAGTCTGTTTCCATGCCGGTAGAGTGGCCGGTGGAGATCACAGATTTTCAGTGGGCGCTTTATAATCAGAACGGTGAACTCTGCGTTGAGGCAACCACGGATATCAGCCAGGCGGAGAGCGGAGTGACCTTGCTTCTCACCGGAGACGGAAGTCTGGATGATGTACAGGAGATCTTCGAATAATGCAGACGATCTGATACAGACAATTCTGCCTGTACAGGGCAGTCAGGACAGAAATGATAAAAACAGGGGGTACTCATGGAAGAAAGAAGAGAAATATCAAGGGTAGAATACAAGACAAATGGTGTTGTCGTAATCTGCGATACACAGGAAAAAATATACGTGGACGTGAAAGACATCAGTCCGTTAGGCATGGGAATCTGTGTGCCGGAGGGGCATGAAGGCCTTCTCGGAAAACAGGTGATCGTTGTGGCAGAAACACTGATCATGTATGCGGAGGTTTCCCGCGAAGAAAAGCAGGAAGACGGCTCCACATTCATTGGTGTGCATGCGATAAAATTTACAGATGACGTTCTGCAGTATCTGTTTTCACACATTGGCTGATGAAACCAATCTTCTAAGCTCGCAGTTTCCGAGCAGCTGATCCCAGAAATATTCAAGAGGAATCTCTTCATACTGGCAGATCAGGCTGCAGTCTAAGGCTCCATGGGCGACGATCAGTACATTTTTTCCGGAAACAACTTCCGGCGTTAAAACATCGTGGATAAAAGAGCCGCTGCGGGCATACAAATGCTCAAGACTTTCCGCACCATCTACAGCATGATAATGGACAGGATCATGGAACAACGTATATACCGGACATTCCGGTTTCTGTGTGACATGTTCTGTTCCTTCATACATGCCAAATCCCATCTCGCGGAGACGGTCGTCCGTCAGGATCGGCGTGCCGCTCCCTTCCAGAAAAATTTCAGCAGTCTCCTGCGCACGCTGTAAGGGAGAACAATAGCAGATATCAAATCGCAGATCCCCATACTTTTTCCGCGCGTCTCTTGCCATTTGGCGGCCTTCTTCATTCAAAGGAATATCTTCGCTTCCCTGCAGGCGGTGGACTGCATTCCAGTCAGTTTTTCCGTGTCTCATGATATATAACATAATAAACAATATCCTTTCCTATTTATAATAGTAAAAAACATAAACGCATTGCGGGCTCAATTTCCGGTGCGATTGAATTATATCCTATATTTTGTTAAAATGAAACCCTGATCAGAAAACAGCACCGGCACAACGCAGGAAATTGCATGACAGCTATTAATTTTACAGGAAAACTACCGATATATGAGTTAGAAAAATAAGCGTTCCGGCATTTGCAGAGATCCGGACCGCAACCATGGAAGAACACAGGCTTATGCACACGGAGGTGTAGAACAATGGCAATAGAGGCTATGAAAGGGGCAGGAATGTCCTACGCGGGAAGTTCATCCGCATCAGATGTAAAAGCAGAGAGTCAGGCAAAAGTGGAAACTGCATCCAACGCAGCAGCTTCTGACGATCTCATGAAGAAAACCATTCAGATCGACACGAAAGAAACTGACAAAAACGGCAAAGACGGAAACCGGGACGACAGTCAGGCACAGCAGACGATCTCCGAGAATTCCCAGATCAAGAAAGCAGTTGACGAGATCAATAAGAAGGCACACAATTCCGAGGCAGTCTTCGGAATCCATGATGCAACCAACCGTGTTACCATCAAGATCGTTGACAAAGACACGAAGAAAGTCCTGAAAGAATATCCGCCGGAGAAAACTCTGGACATGATCGCAAAAGTCTGGAAGATGGCCGGATTATTAGTGGATAAGAAACTGTAGATCACTGTCCAAAAGACAGGAGCAGCAATAGACAAGTGACAGATGCAAACAGAAAATGATATAAATAAGTTACAAAACTGAAAGGAGCAGGATTATGCCAATCAGAATCACAGGTTTGAACTCAGGATTAGATACCGAAGCAATCATTTCCGCATTAGTATCTTCTTACAGTTACAAGACCAATAAATACAAAAAAGCACAGACCAAGCTCTCCTGGAAACAGGACGCATGGAAGACTTTAAACACAAAAGTTTACAGCTTCTATACAAGCTTGGACAGTCTGCGTTTCTCTAAAAACTACAATTTGAAATCAACCAAAGTATCTGATTCCACAAAAGCGACGGTTACAGCCAGCAGCTCTGCACCAAATGGTACCCAGAAGCTCAATATCCTTAAGGTAGCACAGGCAGGATACTTGACCGGTGGTAAATTAGATGACAGCACTACAACCGGAACCACACTCGCTGAGTTGGGCTACACAGGCGGAAACGGTACGATCACCTTGACAAAAGGTGATGGCACAAAGAAGACTATCGAAGTCAGCCAGGGCACTACGGTCAACAGCTTTATCAATTCTTTGAAAGAAGCCGGCGTGAATGCAAGCTATGATGATATCAACAAACGTATCTTCGTGAGCTCCAAAGATACCGGTAAGGACAATGACTTTACATTGACCGGTGGCAATGTGGATGGGGCGAATGCGTTGACGAAACTGGGATTGAATGTAAAATCAGATGCAACAGACGCAACCTATAAAACCTACATGCAGTATTATGGTGATGGAACAGATGCTGGTATCACTGCAAAGGTAAATGAGGCTATCAAAATTTATCAGGATGCACAGGCAGCCTACAAAAAGGCAAGTGCAGAGAATAGTAACTTAAGCGCAGCTTATGGTTATGCATCTGCTTATTCTGCAATGAAAGAGGCATTTAAAAAGAGCGGATTAAATACAACACAGCAGGAAGAACTGACAAAGCTGCTCCAGATGTCTGCAACAGATCGTGCAAAATCAGTTGTCACAAGTGATGGCACTATTTACACTGCTGAGACAAGCGATGCGGATGGCAATACCATTTTCTCTTATGGAGAAGGCGACAATAAGAAATACATTAAATCAGTGAATACTTTCACAGATACAAATGGAAATAGTTATACACGTACAGATGTAGACGGAACCAAGCTTATCAAGGACGGAAAAGAATATACTGCTACAGGCGAGAAGGATGCAGATGGTAATGCCACATACAAAGATGCGGATGGCAATGTAGTTTCTATTAAGGTTAACACAAGCTATTACGCTACAACTGCAACTGAGGAAGAAACAAATTACTATCAGATTACCGACGCAGATGGCAATACTTATGCGCAGGATGATACATTACTCTATGTCGATAAAAGCGGAAACAAATATTATGAAGAAAACGGTAAGCTGATTCAGACTACCGGAGAGAAAGCTGACGATGGAACCTGGGTAAAATCTGCAAATGCCAAAGAGGTAAGCTTTGATGCAGATAAGAAAGCCAAAGCAAAACAGACAGTTTACAATCAAGGCGCAGAGTTAAGTGACGTTGTGACAGGAACAAAGGCATATACTTCATTAGCAGAGAGCGCACAGAAGAAAATGTCACTTTCAGATGATGAGATGAGCACATATCTCTCAACATTGACAACCAACATTGGCACCGTAAATTCCTATGAGAATGGAACAGATACATTAGGAGATGACAGTAATTACACCAGAGAAAAAGTGATTGCCAATATCCAGTCGGCATATAGAACTGGTGGATCAACTGCGGTTACAGCGGAGGTAAACAAATACGCACAGATTATCAGTGATAATAAAACAGCAATGACTGACAGCCAGAAAATCATGGATGATAATCAGGTGCTTGCAGATATTGCAGCTATGGAAGACGTAGATGAGAAGACAAAAGCCATTGAGTCTTTCGTAAGCCAGGTAAAAACTGCTCAAGACATTACAACCAATCCGAGCGTTGAATACAACATAGATGCAAAGAAAATCGACGGCTGCGATTCTAAGATTACATTAAATGGAATCGAGTATATAGGAAGCTCCAATTCCTTCTCAATCAATGGACTAAACATTACAGCACAGGTTGTTACCGGAGATGGGGATGGCAATGCAATCAGCATTACAACAGCTACCGATACACAGGGTATCTACGATAAGATCAAAGATTTCTTATCCCAGTACAACAGCCTGATCAATGAGATTACATCTTTATACAATGCAGATTCTGCCAAGGGGTATGATCCTTTGACTGATGATGAAAAAGATGCAATGTCTGATACAGAAGTAGAGAAGTGGGAACAGAAAATCAAAGATTCTCTGTTAAGACGTGATGATAATCTGGAAAGCCTTATGAGTGCCATGACTTCTGCAATGAGCGGAGCGGTTGAGGTAAACGGAAAGAAAATGTATTTGTCCAATTTTGGAATCAAGACATTAGGATATCTGAATGCACCGGCAAATCAGCAGAATGCTTATCATATTGATGGCGATGAAGATGATGCTAATTCTTCCGGTAATGCAGATAAGCTGATGACTGCAATCACCAATGATCCGGATACAGTGATCAATTTCATGCAGGGACTGGCAGATAACTTATATAAGTCAGTTCATACCAAAATGCAGTCCTCACCCTTGAGCAGTATTTATACTGTATATAATGATAAGGAGATGGCATCAGAGTATAGTGATTACACAGATCTGATCAAGAAATGGGAAGAAAAATTACAGGACAAAGAAGATTATTATTATAAAAAATTCTCTTCTATGGAGACGGCACTTTCTAAACTGAACAGCCAGACATCATCATTGAGTGGTTTATTTGGCGGTTGATGTATGAGATAATGAGCGAAAGTGAGAATTACAAAGCAGAGCAGATATAAATTTATCTGCTCTGCTTAATACACAATAAAGACCAGGAGGGTATTATGTTAGCGAATCAGGGATATGCAGCGTATGCTAACAACAAAATTATGACAGCATCACCGGCGGAGCTGACACTGATGCTGTATGAGGGAGCAATTAAATTTGCCAATCTTGCAATCGTCGGGATTGAGGAAAAGGATATTCAGAAAGCACATACGAATATTATCAAAGTAGAACGGATTATTGAAGAATTTCAATCCACATTAGATCATAAATATCCGGTTGCAAAAGACTTTGACGAGGTATATTCGTATCTGATGATCCGGCTTCGTGAAGCTAATATGAAAAAAGACAAAGAGATTATGGAAGAAGTGTTAAAACATCTGCGTACCATGCGTGACACCTGGAAAGAAGTGATGCGTACCGGCAGAACACATTAATTGGAGAATGGTACTATGGCAGACAACCAGTATATTACAATCATGCTACAAAGCCTTCAGAAGAAAGAGAAGGTTTTAAACAGCATCATACAGATCAATAAGCGTCAGAAAGAAGAATTGGAGAATCCTTCTTTGGATCCGGACGATTTTGATAAGACAGTCGAAGAAAAGTCAGAACTCATAAAACAATTAGAACTGCTGGATAACGGCTTTGAGAAACTGTATGAAAAAGTACGTGAAGAACTGCAGGCGAATAAGGAAATTTATCAGGATGAGATTCTTAAGATGCAAGGCTGTATACGCACGTTAACAGACAGAAGCATGGAAATTCAGGCACAGGAAGCCAGAAATAAGCAATTGATGGAGCAGAAGTTCGCAAGTGTGAAGAAACAGGTAAAAGAAATCCGTTCCAGCCAGAAAGTTGTGAACCAATACTACAAGAATATGATGAAGAAGGGCTATGTAGAGCCGCAATTTCTTGACAATAAAAAATAATTGATAGAAAAAAAGAAAAAAATCTTTTTTACTATAAAGTATTGGAGGGAATCTCCGATATATAAGTCAAGTAAAGAAAATTACTTGCAGGTGAAAGTTCAAACAGAGCGTACGGCTGGGAGGATGGAAGCCTAATATAACAAAACAAGTACGTAAAGTACAGATGCAGCATGGACGCTGCATTACATTCAAGGAGGAAAAAATAATGGTAGTACAGCACAATCTTACAGCGATGAACGCTAACAGACAGTTAGGAATCACAACAGGTCAGCAGGCAAAATCTTCAGAGAAATTATCTTCTGGTTACAAAATCAACCGTGCAGCAGATGATGCAGCAGGATTAACAATTTCTGAGAAAATGAGAAGCCAGATCAGAGGTCTTAACAAAGCTTCTGACAACGCACAGGATGGTATCTCTCTTATTCAGACAGCAGAAGGTGCTTTGAATGAAGCTCATTCTATCTTACAGCGTATGAACGAATTAGCTACACAGGCAGCTAATGATACTAATACATCATCTGATAGAACAGCTATCCAGAAAGAGATCAATGCATTAACATCTGAGTTGGATCGTATTGCGTCTACAACACAGTTCAATACACAGAACTTGTTAGATGGTAAGTTCTCTGGAAAGAAACTTCAGGTTGGTGCATTACAGAATCAGAAGATTTCTATTAAGATTACAACAATGAATGCAAAGGGAATTGGCATTACAGCAGGTACTAATAATGTGGTTACTACATTTACCAAAGCTGGTAGTGCAATGACAGTATTCCAGCATGCAATTTCTAAAGTTTCTACTATGCGTTCTGAATTAGGTGCTTTACAGAACAGATTAGAGCATACTGTTGCTAACTTAGACAACGTTGCTGAGAATACTCAGACAGCAGAGTCTCGTATCCGTGATACAGATATGGCTGAAGAAATGGTTGAATACAGCAAGAATAATATTCTTGCACAGGCTGGACAGTCTATGCTTGCACAGGCAAATCAGTCTACACAGGGAGTTCTTTCTCTGTTACAGTAATATTCAATCAAATTGTATTGAATTATTAAAGAGGGTCGACAATTGTCGACCCTTTTTTAAAATATAAATAACAGGTGAAAAAATGGAAAAGTTATTAAATGCAATAGAAAAAACGATTGTTGAATTAAGACAAGGACAGGATGATGGATTAAATCTATATAAAAAAAATATGCCGGCAGTCTTGGATGCTATTTCAGAACTTATGGATATTGCTGAAAATACAGAGTTCGAAATACCAGTGAATGTATTAGTACAGCAATTAAAAAATCTGGAGGAGTCATATACCAAAAGTGATACCGTTATTTTAGCGGATACGTTAGAGTATGAAATAAAAAATAGCATTATGTTTTTAATAGATATAAAAAAAGAGATGGAGAGTGTTTAATGTTTAATAAAATTGAAAATAGAGCTATCTATGGAATTATTGATAAACAGAATGTTATTACTATAAAAGATTTTGAAGAGGCTTATAAAAAAAGAGGGAATATAAAGATAATTGAAGATCTCTCTTTAGATAACAAAAAAATTTTACTGATAGAAAAAAATGGAACAGAGTGGTATTTACAAAGCCGCTATAATGCAGAAAAAGCGTGTGATGATTGGCTCAGCCAATTTGAAAATAAATTAGTTGATGATACTATTATTTTGGTATATGGATTAGGCGATGGAAGCTATGTTGAGAAATTGTTAAAGTTAAATGATGAATGTAAAATAATAATATATGAACCATGTGCAGATGTTTTTTGGCATGTATTTGGCAGAAAAAATATTGCAGAGTTATTAGAAAATGAAAGAGTTTTTTGCGCTGTAGAGGGTATCTGCGAAGGATTGTATGATGCTGCACTAGAAACTTTTGTAGAATATGCAAATTATCAATTAGTATTTAATGCTAATCTGCCTAATTACCCTCAAATATTTCCTGAAAAATATAAATGGGCATTGGATCGGCAATTATATGAAATAAAAAGAGTGATATTGAATCGAAATACTGAGATTTATTATAGTAAAGAAATGATTCACAATATTATGGAACTGTCTAGGGATATTATAGAACAATATTCAGTGGTACAATTGACAGATATTGTATGTAAAAAAGAATTTGAGGGTATGCCAGCAATATTGATTGCTGCTGGTCCATCATTAGATAATAATATTGAAAAGTTAAAACAAATAAAAGATAGTGCATTTATTATGGTGGTGGATACGGCATTAAATACGGTATTAAAGCATGATATTATACCGGATATGACGATATCAGTAGATGGTCATAAACCATTGGTCTTATTTGAAGATGAGAGAGTAAAGAATATACCGATTTCCTTAAGTGCGATTTCTAATGCAAAGATTATTGAGCAGAGCAATGCAATGAGATTTTATGAGTTGGAACAGGGAGAGTATCTTTCTACAATATATAATAAACTTGGAAAAGAAATAAAGGGACTTCCAACAGGCGGATCTGTTGCCAATAATGCATGTTCTTTATTGGTGTTAATGGGATTCAAGACGATTATTTTTATGGGACTGGACTTGGCTTATCCGGAAGGGGTTAAGCATACAAAAGAGGCATATCATGAACTAGCATTTATCGATAAAGGGAAACAAGAGTATATAGAAATTGAAGATATATGGGGAAATAAAGTTTTTACAGAAGAAAATATGAATTTATATCGCAAATGGTTTGAGTCTTATATAAAAGTTATGCCACATATAAGATTTATTGATGCAACAGAAGGAGGAGCATTAATTTATGGCACAGAAATAAAAAATATGGATGAAGTTATAGGTGAGTTTCATAATAAAATATATGATAAAAATATGTTATGGAGAGGGCTATTGCCATATTTAAATAGGAAAGAACAGCAGAGGGCAATAAAGTTTATAAAAGAGATACCACAAAGTATAGAGCGTATAGAAAAATATATAGATGAAGGGCTTGATATCTACAGTAAAATAAAAGTGTTAAATAAAAAGAGAGATAATTGCCAGATTGTAATATCGAAAAAATTAAAACGTATTGGAGAGCTAAATAATTTAATGGAAAATGAAATGGCTTTTAATTTGATTCGGTATTATGCAATGGAAACTTCGTATAAAGTCAGGGGAGAGGTATTAAATTATGATAGAACTGAAAATATGAAGGTACAGATAGAGGGACTGACTAATAATGGTGTCATACTATATGAGGGATTTAAGCGAGCTGTAAAAGAGTTTAAAAAAGATATGGATGAATTAATATTGTCATTTGATGCCGATAAATAAGAAATTAGCTAATATTTAATAAACAATAAATGAAAAAAACCGATATATATAATATCTGTATTGCAGGAAGCAATAGGTAAGTGCAGGAGGCAAAAATGTTAAATGGAAAAACAATTCTAGTAACCGGAGGAACCGGGTCTTTTGGGAATGCATTCACACAGTATGTGTTAGAGCATTATGAACCGAAAAAAATCATTATATATTCCAGAGATGAATTTAAGCAATTTAATATGGCAAATAAATTTAAAAAATACAAGGACAAATTACGGTTTTTTATTGGTGATGTACGAGATAAAGACAGATTATACCGTGCTTTTGATGGGGTGGACTATGTGGTTCACGCAGCAGCATTAAAGCAGGTGCCTGCATGTGAATATAATCCTATGGAGGCGGTAAAAACCAATATTGATGGAGCGATGAATGTTGTAGATGCTGCATTGGATTGTGGGGTAAAACGTGTAGTTGCATTATCAACAGATAAAGCAGTAAATCCGATCAATTTATATGGTGGAACTAAGTTAGTATCCGATAAATTATTTATTGCAGCAAATGCATATTCAGGTGCAAAAGATGTATGCTTTTCTATCGTGCGTTATGGAAACGTTGCCGGAAGCCGTGGCTCTGTTATCCCATTTTTTCGGGAAATTGTTGCAAATGGTGGAAAAGAACTTCCGATTACAGATTACCGTATGACAAGATTTTGGATCAGCTTAGATGAAGGTGTGCAGCTTGTGATCAAGGCATTGTCAGAGGCGAAAGGTGGAGAGACATTTATTTCCAAAATTCCTTCTTTTAAAATCACGGATTTGGCACAGGCAATTTTACCGGGATGCGAGATGCCGGAGGTCGGTATCCGGGAAGGTGAAAAGTTACATGAAATTATGGTGACTAGAGAAGATTCTTTATTTACGTACGAGTATGATAAACATTTTATTGTATATCCGCACTTTGATTGGTGGGATACATCTAAAATTCAGGTAGGTGGAAGAAAAGTAGAAGCCGGATTTGAATATAGTTCAGGTAAAAATACAGAATGGTTAACCATTGAGAAAATACAGGAACTTATGCAAAAAATAAATCATTAAGAATGGGATGCTTGGTGGATAAAATGAGACAGGAAATAAAGATAGGAAACAAAGTTATTTCTAATAGCAGTCATACATATATTGTGGCAGAAATGTCTGGAAATCATAATATGGATTTTGACAGAGCAAAAGAAATTATATATCGGGCTCATAAAGCTGGAGCAGATGCGGTAAAAATACAGACTTATACAGCAGATACCATAACACTTGATTGCGATAATGAGTATTTTCAAATAAAACATGGAACATTATGGGATGGCGATACTTTGTATAGTTTGTATCAAAAGGCTTATACACCATGGGAATGGCAAAAAGAATTATTTGAGTATGCACATAAAATTGGAATTGAATTATTTTCTTCACCATTTGATTTATCAGCAGTAGATTTCTTGGAAAATATAGGTATGCCAGCATATAAAGTTGCTTCTTTTGAAATTAATGACATTCAACTATTAAGAAAAATTGCAAAGACTGGAAAACCAATTATAATGGCAACTGGTATTGCGGAATTAGCAGATATAGAGCAAGCATTAAAAACTTGCATTGAGGCTGGAAATGATCAGGTGATTTTATTAAAATGTACTTCAGCATATCCAACACCTTATGATGAAGTGAACATTAATATGTTAAAAACATTGAGAGAAACTTTTGGATGCCTTGTAGGAATTTCAGATCATACATTTGGAGCTACTGTCCCAATCCTTTCTGTGGCAATGGGGGGGAAAATGATTGAAAAACACGTTACATTAAAAAGAAGTGACGGGGGTACGGATTCGGAATTTTCTATGGAAATGGAAGAATTTGAAGAAATGTGTAAGCAGGTTCGTATGGCAGAGCAGGCAATGGGAACGAGTAGATATTATCTTACAGATTCGCAAAAAATGGAACGTCATTTTTCACGCTCACTTTTTATTGCAGAGGATATGGAAGCGGGGGAGATTATTACAGAGAATAATGTGCGTTCAGTTCGTCCGGCTGATGGAATGCATACGATGTACTTTGAAGATATAGTTGGCAAAAAAGTCAATCGAAAGTTGATAAAAGGAACACCAATGATGTGGAAATTTATTGATTGGTCAGAAGACGAGGAGAAAAAGAAATGAAAAAAATAATGATTCTTGGAGCAAATAATTTTTTGGTTCCCCTTATTAAAACATCAAAGCGTCTAGGATTTTGGACAATTGTTGCATCACCGAATGAAAAAGAACCGGGATTTGAATATGCTGATGAAAAAGTGATTGTTGATTTATGCGATAAAAATGCTGTATTAGAAGCAGCGCAGAAACTAAAAATTGATGGAATCATATCAGATCAGGCAGAAACGCCTGTAAGAACACAGGCATTTGTTGCAAATAAGATGGGACTACCTGGAATTGGAGAGGACAAAGCAGAACTTTTTACAAATAAATATTTGATGAGAGAAAAATGTAGAGAGATTGGTATAGATACTATAAAATACAAACTTGTAGACAATGTCAATGATGCAGCAAAGTTCTATGAGCAGATTGGTAAACCAATGATTATGAAGCCGATTGACAGTGCTGGAAGTCGGGGGGTTGTAAAAATAGAAGCTGTTCAGAATATTTATGATCAATTTGATTATTCAAAGGATGCATCTAAAACTGGAAAAGTTATTATAGAAGAATATATACCAGGAAAGGAATTATTGATAGATGGTGTTGTATTTAATGGAATATACCAAACATTGATATGTGGTGAATATATTAAATGCAATGTACCAGGTGTTTTTTCAGAGTATATGGGAAAATATCCAGCAGAAATTACTGATAATCAATTAAATGAAGTAAATAAATTGGTTAAGAAAATTATTGAAGGATTTGGATTACCGTGGGGAAGAACGCATACAGAAGTGAAGATAAATGACAATGGAATATGGTTGATGGAAACAGCAGCAAGAGGAGGTGGCAGATACATATCATCGGGAATTGTGCCTATGAAAACAGATTTTGATTCATGCGAGTTCTTGTTAAAAGCTTGCGTTGGAGAAATAACGGAAGTACCTGTCGTACATAAAAATAATAAATCATGTGGTTATGTATCACTGTTTTTGCCGAAGGGTGAGGTTATATCTGTTGAAGGATTGCAGGAGGTAATAGATTTACCATATACATATAGTCATAATTTTGAAGACATTAAAGTTGGATTTAAAACATCAGAATTTAAGGACAAAATTGAAGGAAGATTTATACATTTATTAGCCAAAGATGATAAAGAATTGTATGAAAGAGTTGATGAAATTAAAAATCTGATAAAGATAAGGGTCAAGACAGAGTCTGGCATACAAGAACCGATTTGGGAGTAAAATTCGTAAGGCTAATTTTGAGTTAATGGAGTATATATTGTGAGAATAAAAAAAGAAATTAAAAACATAAGTTATAATGATACACATGATTTTTTTGATACGAGAGCAAAAAAATTTAATAATGAAAATCCATATGCTGTGACAATGTATCAAGATAATAATCCAGAGCTTGTGAAGAAAAGAAATGATGCAGAAGTGGAGCGGTTGAAGCCGTTATTAAAAATAGATAATAATTCTAAAATATTGGATGTTGCATGTGGTATAGGACGTTGGTCTGATGCTATAACAGAAGAAGTGCAGAAGTATTGTGGAATAGATTTTTGCGCAGAATTCGTTGAGTTAGCGAAAAAAAGAAATAAACATAGCAATAGAAAATTTTATGTTTCCAGCAGTGTTGAAGTGGAACAGAAAATGGAAGAACAAGATGAAAAAAACTTTAACAGAGTTTTATTAATTGGTGCTTTAATGTATTTAAATGATAGCGATGTTAAAGAAACACTGAAGCAAATAGAAAAATTGTGTGATGACCGTGCTATTATTTGCATTCGCGAGCCGATAGGCATTGAAGAAAGATTGACACTTAAAGATCAATTTTCAGAAGAATTAAAAGATGACTATAATGCAATTTATCGTACGCGAGGGGAATTAGAAAATATTTTTGAAAATACTCTATCCCAAAAGGGATTTGCTATAAAAGAAAACGGTTTTATGTTTCCAGAAACTGATTTGAATAACAGAAAGGAAACGACACAGTATTATTGGATTATTGAGAGGTAGGGAATTAAGAAATAATGGATAAGAAAAATATAATACGTTTTTTGGTACTGTGGGTGGGAACAAGTTGTACACTTAGATGCAGGGATTGCTGTAATTTAATTCCGTATATGCCGCAGATATCTTATGATGAAGAGGAAATTTTTGAAAATTTAGATTACATTACGAAAGAAATAAAAATAAATACCCTACAAATTCAAGGGGGAACCATTTACACATAAAAATATTGGAAAAATTATAGAATACTGTGCAAACAATACACAAATATCTAAAATTGAAATAGCTAGTAACGGAACAATACTGCCAGATGATGATACGATTTGTATTTTAAAGAAGTATTCAAAAAAAGTATGTATCAGATTTTCGGACTATGACTGTACAGAGAGTAGGAGAAAAACAATTATTGAGAGATTAAAGAAGCGAGGGGTTAAAACCATTGAGTATGATTTTGTATATGGAACAAGGGAGTGGTTTGACCTAGGAGATTTAGATACCGTTAAGAAAATAGAAAGGGAAAAAATAAAAGCTACATATCAAAAATGTCCAAATAAAAGTTGTTGGACATTGGTAAAGAATTTTTTTGCAGGGTGCGGTAGAATGATCAGCTATTTGCATTTAGATGATGAGAAAATTATTGGAAATAATATAATAGACATTAACGAATTAAGATTAAATAACAAGTCGTTTGTTGATGCATTTCAGATATTTGAAAAAAATTATAATGAGAAAGAATCTGATTTATGTGGATACTGCAGAATGACAGGAAAATTATTACCGGCGGCAATTCAGTTAGAGTCAAATAAATAGTAAAATCGTGATAGGGAGGCAATCAATGATAAATGATTATTTTCAGATACATAAATATGCTTTAAATATATTTTTGAAAAATATTGATACTTTGATCAGTAAATATAAAGGAACTAAAAAAGAATGCATTATGTTTGGGACAAGTATTATAGCGGAAATGGTTGTTGACCAATTAAAAGATACAGAATTGAAAATTTCCTTTATTATTGATAATGCTAAAAGCCGTCAGGGAATGGAAGTGTATGGGAAAAAAGTATATGCTCCAGAGCGATTAAAAGCGGAGTATAATGATAATTATTTGATTTTAATTGCTTCATCATTTCAGGATGAAATGATAAAGCAATTAGAAAGTTATGGATACATGTATGGGAAGCATATTGTAAAAATCATAGATTTACCGGAACTTATGAATGATTATTCTTATGTGGATAGAACAGGATTGCATAGATTAAGTCAAGATGAAGTAAAAAAAGTGCAATTAAATATTTTAAAAAAACTTAAAGAATGTTCTATAGAATATGGAATAAGGTATTATTTACATGCGGGTACAGCCTTAGGAGCAGTAAGACACAGGGGATATATTCCGTGGGACGATGATGTAGATGTTTTTGTTCCGATAGATGACTATCTGAAATTGATACATATATTAGAAAATGATAAACGATATAAAATAATTTCGCAATTTAATACAGATTATTATTATGGATGGGGATTTGGTTATATGATTGACTGCAATACGATATGCGATGTTAATAAATTCCCAATACAGATTAGTTTAGGACAGAGTATAGATTTGTTTCCATTATATGGAATACCTGAGGATGAACGAGAAAAAGACATATATATTAACACAGTAAAGAATTTAGAAAGTAAATGTTTGATTTCAATAAAAGATGAAGACAGAATAAATGCCATTAATAAATTAAACAAATTTCTTTTAAATTATAATTATAATGAATGTAAATTGGTTGGAAATGTTCTAATGCCTGCATTTGTTAATGATATATATGAAAAAGATATTTTGGGAAATGGATTGGAAATGCAATTTGAAAATCTTTTATTAAATATTCCGGAAAAATATGATTTGTTTTTAAAACAATTGTATGGTGATTATATGCAATTACCACCAGTAGAAAAAAGAAAGGGAGAACATTTTTATCATACGTATTTTAAAGAATAAATAATTTATGATGAAAACTGTAAAAAATGTCTGATTATATTTTTGCTTTTGATTTGGATTCAACAATTACCCAAAAAGAAATTTTGCCTATGATTTCAGAAATGATTCATAAAGAAAAAGAAATGTGCGAATTAACAGAAGCTGCCATGAGAGGTGAAGTTTCATTTGAACATAGTTTTTTACAACGAGTGGATATTTTAAGGGGAATAAGTATTTTAGATATAAAAAAAATGGTAAAGAATATTCCGTTAAATAATCTTATCGTGGATTTTATAAAACGGTATCCTGAACGTTGTTTTATTATAACTGGAAATATAGATATTTGGATAGAGGATTTAATAGTTGAGCTAGGAATGAAAGAACATACATATTGTTCAAAAGCTAATTATATTGGTGATAAGTTGACACAGGTTGTAAATATTGTGGATAAAGAACTGGTGGCAAAACAATTTATCCAACCATTAGTTGTTATTGGAGATGGAGCCAATGATTCTGGAATGGCAAAAGTCGCGGATATATCAATTGGATATGGTGGAGTTAGGAAAATAGCACCAGCTTTGCTGCAGGTTGTTGATTATACTTTTTATGATGAAAAGGAATGTGTTGATTTTTTATATTCATTAATTTAGCTTGCAATTGAGATGCGATAAAGTATTAGAATATTTGTGTGTGATGTGTGGGAGAAAAACGATAATGAAGAAAATTTTAACTTTTGGTGTGTTTGACTATTTTCATTTAGGACATCTTCGCTTGTTTAAACAGTGTAAGGAATATGCAGATTACCTAATTGTAGCGGTTCAAAATGGAGAATATATTTTGAAATTTAAACCAGATGCAAATGTGCTATATTCGACAGAGGAGAGGGTAGAAATACTTGAGGCATTGCGAATAGTAGATAAAGTATTGGTATATGATTCAGTAGATATTGAAACTTTGAAAAAAATTGATTTTGATGTGTTGGCTCTTGGAGAAGATCATCGAGGAGAACGATTTGATAAAGTTGAACAATGGTGTATTGCTAATGGAAAAGAAGTCGTTAGACTAAAACGAACGCAGGGAATTTGCTCGTCAGACATTAAGGAAGAACTTAAAGGAAGGGAATAATACGGCTCTTCTATTTCATAATATAATAATTATAGAAAGCGTGGATTTATGACTGACTTAGAAAAAAAAATATGTGAGAACTTGAATGTGAAGTATGGGGTATTTACTGGAAACGGTACTACGGCAATGTATTTAGTGTTTAAGGCATTGAATCTGCAGGATAAAAAAGTGATATTTCCAGCAATATCTTGTACAAATCCGGTTAATGCAGCAACTTTTGCTGGGTATGAGGTTGAATTCTGTGATATTCAGTTGAAGGATTATACAATCGATGTAACGTTATTGGAGAAAATGCTTTGTACAGGTGAATATGGAATCGTTGTGCCAACACACATATATGGACATAGATACAATGAGAATCAAATAAGACAGTTGTGTAGAAAATATAATGTAGTTTTGTTTGAAGATGCGGCACAATCTTATTATGTTGGAGACATGGATGTTTCTATTATGAGTTTTGGGCATACGAAGGTGTGTGAAACACCGCTAGGGGGCGGTATAGCACTAACAAATGATAGTTATTTGGCAGAGAGCATAAGAATTGAGAAACAAAAATTGCAGGAAACACAAAAATTACATAAATCGGGTGCGCAGTTATTTGATGAATACCGTAAACAGTATTATAAAATTGTAGAGGAAAATACAGATTGGAAAGTACGAAATAGAAAACTTTGCGAATTACAAATGAATAGTGAAAAATATTTTATTTTTGATTTACAAGATAATGGGAAAATTGAGGATAAAATAGGACAAGTAAATCAGGTAGTGGATTTAAGAAGAAAAAAAACAGAAATATACCAGAAGTATTTAAGCGAAAAATATATAGAAAAACCACAAGTGGACGATTTATTTAGATGGCGTTATACGTTCCTTTATAATGGAAATAGAGATGTTTTACTAAAGGAGGCAAGAAAGCAGGGAATAGATATAAGTAGTTGGTATTATTCTTTGGCAGGAATTTATAAAAATCAACATTTGCCTAATGCAGATATCTTAGAAAGAAAAGTAGTAAATTTATGGATAGATGAAACGCATACTATTGAACAAATAGAAAGAGAAATTGATATATTAAATAAAATTATGGAGGCAGATTATGCAAAAAGAAAATATTAATAAAGAACAGTGGATTGCACTGCATCAAAATAAGAGATATAGACCTAAATATCCATCGGAGACTGTCGTTCAATTTGTGTTTAGAAATTTCATACGTGATGGAAAGACAAAAGTTTTGGATTTAGGATGTGGTGCAGGAAGACATGTGTTTTTTATGGGAAATGAAAATATTGTACCATATGGTTTAGATTTTTCAGATGAAGGAATTGCATACACAAAGGAAATGTTAAAGGAATATGGAATGGAAAACTACAAAGATAATATGCAAGTAGGATCTTTGGTCAAACTTCCATTTGAAGATGAGTTCTTTGAGGGAATTATTTGTTGTGGAGTATTATATTATCTTGATTCTGAATCAGTAGAAAAAGCGGTAGATGAAATGTATAGAGTTTTAAAATCAAATGGAAAGCTTCTTTTAATTGTACGTTCTGTAGAGGACTATCGGTTTAAACCTGAACAACAACTTGACGGAGAAAAACATACTGTTATTATTTCAGAAAATGATGAGAAGAAATGTGCACATAGTGAAAATGGAATGTTAATGCATTTCTTTGAACAAGAAGAATTAAAAAGATTATTTTCTAAATTTCAGAAAGTAGATATTGATTATATAAAAGAGACACATGATAATCAACAGTTTTGGGATTGTAATTATATATTGACAGCAGAAAAGTAGGGGATATACAAACGGAAATGTTAAATAAAATAGCAGTCATTACTGCACGTGGTGGAAGTAAGCGCATTCCTAAAAAAAATATAAAAAATTTTTGTGGTGAACCTATCATTGCGTATGCAATTAGAGCAGCTCAAAAAAGTGAAATTTTTGATGAAGTAATGGTTTCAACAGATAATGAAGAAATTGCAGAGATTGCACGTAGGTATGGAGCGCAAGTACCTTTTATGCGAAGTACGCAAAACGCAGATGATTATGCGACTACAGAGGATGTTATTATGGAGGTAGTAGGGGCATACCGTAATATAGGAAAGAAATATGATTATGTATGTTGCCTTTATCCGACATCTCCTTTTATAACTGATGATGTGTTAAAGAGAGCAATGCGTATTATGGAGCAAAAACAGCCAGCAATTGTAATTCCGGTGGTTCAATTTTCATATCCGCCCCAGAGATGTTTGATTATAGATGATAATGGATATGCAAGGTTTAAATATCCGCAATACGTTCAAACGCGATCACAAGATTTGGAAAAAGAGTATCATGATGCCGGGCAATTTTATGTATATAATGTAGAAAAACTTTTTGAAAAAAAAGGGATTATTGAAGATGACTTCATTCCAATTGTTTTACCGGAGATTTGCGTGCAGGATATAGATACATTAGATGATTGGAAGATGGCTGAACTAAAGTATCAAGTACTAAAGGAACAAAACTATGGTTTATATTAGGACAGATGCAAATGAAAAAATTGCTACAGGTCATGTAATGCGATGTTTAACAATTGCAGAAGAAATAATACAATTAAAGGAAAAAGTTTGCTTTGTTGTTTCGAGTGAAGTGTCAGTACCGTTGATTAAAGAACGTAATTTTGAGATTATTATTACAAATACACAATGGGATGATACAGATATCGAGTATGAATTTAATTTGTTATCAAATTATGCAGAAAAAGGAGATGTATTGCTCGTAGATTCATATTTTCTGACTTCAGAATATTTGCTTCGTATGAGAAAGATTTTTTGCGTGGCAGTATTTGATGATATGTTTGCAGAAAAGAAAATGGCAGATATAATAATTAACTATAATATTTTTTATAAAAGATTTAAATATGATACTCGATATTGTAACGATAATTGCCAGTTGCTATTAGGAGAAAAGTATGTACCGCTTCGTAAGCAGTTTGATTTAATAGAGCCACATGAAAAGGTACAAAATTTGGAGCGATCTAAAGTGTTGCTAATGTGTGGCGGTGGTGATACCCAAAATATGATTTACAGGATATTGTTATGGTTAAAAACAAATAAATCAGATATATTTGATGATTTAGAATGGAATGTTGTAATTGGGAATTATAATCCTAATAAAAAAATAATAGAACAGTTTGCTGCAACAAAGACTAATATTGCATTATTGGAAAATGTGAAAAATATGGCAGAATTAATGAGCGGATGTGATTTATGTATAACAGCAGCAAGTACTGTCTTGTATGAGTGTTGCGCTATGTTGTTGCCAACAATATTTGTGGTTGTAGCAGATGATCAAAAATATGATGCAGAATGTTTTACAAAGGATAATATGATGCGATACTGCGGAAATTTTATGTATGATCCTAATACAACATTAGAAGAGATCGGGAAAACATTACAAGAAATCGCATTCGATAAATTTGTGCAACAAGATATGAAAAATAAGATGAAGAATGTAGTAGATACACATGGAGCGCAAAGAATTGCTAAAGTATTGGTTGGAATAAAATAGAAAGGTATGCATAAGAAATGCAGTGGTAATAAAAATGATACCATACGGAAGACAGACAATTGAAGAGGATGATATACAGGCAGTTGTAGATGTTTTAAGATCGGATTATCTTACAACTGGACCAAAGATTGCAGAATTTGAAAAGATGGTTGCAGATTATGTTGGTGCAAAATATGCGGTGGCAATCTCAAACGGAACATCGGCACTTCATGCGGCATGTTTTGCAGCAGGGATTCAGCCGGGGGATGAAGTGATCACAACCCCATTAACATTTGCAGCTTCATCAAACTGTGTGTTATATTGCGGAGGGACACCGGTATTTGCAGATGTTGATCCTAAAACTTATAATATTGATCCGGAAGATATCCGCAGAAAAATTACCGATAAAACAAAAGCAATCATTGCAGTTCATCTTGCAGGACAGCCTTGCGATATGGACGAGATTCATAAAATAGCAAAAGAGCATGATTTGTTAGTCATCGAAGACGGAGCACATGCGCTTGGTTCTGTGTATAAGGGAAAAAAGGTAGGAACTTTATCTGATATGACAACCTTCAGTTTCCATCCGGTAAAACCGATCACAACAGGGGAAGGTGGAATGATCGTCACAGATAATGAAGAATTGTACCAGAAAATGATGTTATTCCGCAGTCATGGCATTACCCGTGACGAAAATCTGATGACACGAAATGATGGCCCATGGTTTTATCAGCAGTTGGATTTGGGATATAACTATCGTATTACAGATATTCAGTGTGCACTAGGCTGCAGCCAGATGAAAAAACTGGATAGATTTTTAGCACGTAGAAAAGAAATTGTAGCACGTTATAATGAAGCGTTTGCTGATTGTGAAAATATTATCACACCATATCAGTTACCGGAAACAGAGAGCGGCTGGCACCTTTACATTGTACAGGTAAAGAACTGTGACAGAAAAAAAGTTTTTGAGTCATTAAGAGAACAGGGAATTGCAGTGAATGTACATTATATTCCTGTTTACCTGCATCCTTATTATCAAGAGCATGGATATAAAGATGTTCATTGTAAGAATGCGGAAGAAGTTTACTCACATATTATCAGTCTGCCATTGTATCCGACATTGACGGTGGAAGAACAAGAATATGTGATTGAAACTTTAAAGCATGTTATAAATGGATAATAAGAGATATTTCACAACACTCCTTCGATTCTTTTAATTTTTAAAATAGAATCATATAATATCAAACATACTTTGAACCCGATGATGAAAAGTGTGGGAAGCAGCTATTTTTTCGAATGCATTGTGGGCGATTTCCTGTCGTTCACGGCCATGTGAGAGAAAATAAGCTGCTTTTTCTATGGCGTCTGCCGGCGATTCATAGTACACAAAATCTTCTCCCGGAATGAAGAAATCACACAATTCCTGCTGGAAGTTGGTGAGAAGAAATCCACTGCAGCCAAGAATATCCCATGCACGCAGCGGAATACCGGTCTGGATTGTTTTGAGTGTAATATTCAGGTTGATTTTACTATGCTGAAATACAGTTGGCATTGTATCATAGTAGTCGATTTTTCCACCATAAATAGCAGTTGGAAGTATATCTTTACAGTCGGCATGTGTATAGACGGTGACATCAAAATTTTGAGATAATTTATTTAATAAATCAATTCGAGCAAGCGCAGTTGCACGTCTTCCTAAGAAGTAATGGGAATAAACATAAGCAGGGGTTTCTGCACCATCCTGATTTGGCGTTATAGGGCAGACTTTCTGCATAGCATCTAAAAGTGCTGGCGATAAAGATTCCTCCAGAAAGAAATATCCATCAATGTGGGATTGTGCATCGACGAGGGCATCAATATATCCTTTGGAGTAAGAATCCATACCGGATAATTTATCATAGAGACGTTGTTTTGGTTCGGTGTATAAAGAACCGACAAAAGAAATATCATTCTGTGGAATGTCTGTATTCGTTGATTTACATAACCGCTTCGGATTTGCACATAAGGGAAGATAAAAAATAGTAGAAATCCCCTGGTTGTGAAAGTATTCATAAGAATGGTAATCGAAAAGAAAAATACGGTTACATGGGTTGATGACTGTACAGGAAAATAAAGCAATCAGTGGATTGTCATAAACCCAGGAGATATAAAGAATTTGAGCCTTGTCACAGTTCTTGGACACAATAGGAAAATAGTTAAATGTAAATACAGCGTCATAGGATGACTCGCTAAGTTTTTTCTCAAAAAAAATATCAAATTCTGTATTATATCGATCAGTCATTTCAGCGCATGTGGCAAGTGTGACATCATGTCCTGCCTCGGTAAATGCCTCTACCATATCCGGTACACAATAACTTTTCCATTCTAAAAATAATATTTTCATAACGAACTCCATTTATCCTTGAATTTATAGCCATTATAGCCGAAAATAGAAAGAGAGACAATAGACCAGAGGATAATAAATATGAATGACATTTTTGAAAATAATAAGCAGAATTTACTGTTGATCAATGAAATCGTAGCTAATTATAGAAAACAGAAATTTTTTGTTGGTTCTTTGAAACTAAGTGCATTACTGAAAAACATTAATTCTGTTGTGGAAGTGATTTTCTCGAGGGAAGATTGCAGGGATCTTGCAGGAGAGCTGGAGCAGATTTTGCCGGCACTGTTGCAGGCACAGGATGATCAGGATTATATTTTACAGGCAGATATTCTGGAAGGCGATTTGCTGCCGTTGTTACAGAAAATACAAATAAAGCTGCAGGAAGAAGGTATGCCACAAGTTCTGGAATTTTTCGAAAGCAATATGTTAATCCTGAAAGAAAAAAACGAGAGACTCTACAAAGTACTTCAGAATGTGCGAAATGACAATGCTAAATATGTCATTGCCTACGCAATTAATGGGCAGCCGACCGTGCAGGCAAGGAACGGCAACCGATGTTTTTTTATGCATAGCACGATGAATCCGGAGTGGGAAGCACAGGTTTTGGCGGCGGGTTTGCCAGCCGCAAAGAACTATGTGGTATTTGGAATGGGGCTTGGATATCACGTGATAGAACTGTTAAAAAAATATTCGGAAAATAAAGTGACAGTTTTAGAAAGCGAAAAATATCTGCTATTGCAAGCTTTGCGGTATATGGACTGGACAACTTATTTCAAGGAAAATCGTATTGAAATTGTATATGAGCCGGATATAACGGAATTGATTGGATATCTAAAACAGATGAAAGATTATGAACTTTTCATGCATTATCCAACAGTTCAGGCAGTAGAAAATCCATCCATCAGGACATTATTGGAAGATTTTTTTATTACGACAAGCAGTATGCGCGAGCAGGAAAGATTTCTTGATGCAAACTTCGAGAAACTCAGTGAACGTCATTTGCCGGAATGCAGTGAAATAAAAAGTTTATTTTACAAAAAAAATGTTGTAATTGTTGGTGCAGGACCATCTGTAAATCAGGAATTACCGTCATTGAAACAATATCGAAACAATATCACGATTTTTGCAACCGGTCATATTGCAGGTACACTTTTGAGGGAAGGCATTATCCCGGATGCTATCATCATAACAGATCCACAGCCGCATATGTATCAGCAGGTGAAGGGACTGGATACAAAAAAGATTCCATTGATACTTCTGTCGACAGCGTCCTCGTCTGTTCTGGATTATTATGAGGGACCTGTTTATATCGCATATCAAAATGGGTATCGAAAGGCAGAAGAAATAGCAGAAAAAATCGGGGCAAAAGCTTTCGAAACAGGAGGTTCTGTGACTACAACGGCGCTGGATATTGCATTGCAGTTCAAGGCAGAAAAAGTAATATTTGTAGGAGTTGACCTTGCATATACCGGTGGAAACTCCCATGCAGAAGGTGTGGGCAGAAGAATTACTGATACAGGGAGTTTGAGAAAAGTGATCAGTTGTTCAGGCGAAGAAATATATACAAGCAAAAATCTGGATATATACAGAAAATGGATTGAGCGAAGGATTGCAAATCTGACAGGTACTGTCATTTATAATACAGGGAATGGTGCAAGGATTGCAGGTGCACCATGCAGGAGATGGGATGAGATTTTGGGAGAATAAAGTTTTAATCTAATATGATAATAAGAAAGAGGAAATATTTATCTTAACTTCCAGTAGAAGTTGATACTCAATCGAAAATAAATGCTCAAAACGGGCAGAAAATCAGCGATTTTCAACGATATCTGAGTTTATCGGACAGATTTCTGTTGATGATTCTGTAGAATTTCAGAATGAATGGAATGCATTAAAGAAGAATACGGTCATGCCAAGGAAGATAAGGGACTGCCGGTTTTCAATTATTCCATTGATTATGACTGCAATAACAGAGAACCTCTCTTTTACGAGGGCTATCCCGGAAGTATTGTGGATGTATCACAGCTCCAGTGTATGCTGGATAAAGCCATGGCATACGGATATAAGAATGCAGGATTTATTCTCGACCGCGGTTATTTTAGTCGTGAAAATATCAAATATATGGATAAATGCGGCTATGATTTCGTTATCATGGTAAAGGGCATGAAAGCCCTTGTTAATGATGCAGTCAAAGAAGTAAGATATATTAGATAAGGATTGGAGAACTCAGAAGAATCTAAAAGAAAAGTTGGAAAAACCAACAATTTATGTTGAAAAATACACCTTTTCGTACTATAATATATGCCGCAGGCATGGATAGAAGGAGGAATATGTCATGAGAGCATTATACGAGAGGATAAAAGAAGCCAGAACAGAACTTCATTTGTCACAAGATTATGTGGCTAAGTTTTTGGGTGTTAATCGCACTGCGATTGTAGAGATTGAATCAGGTAAGAGAAAGGTGTCTGCGGATGAATTAGGTAAGTTTAGTGAGTTATTTCAAATCCCTGCGGATGAACTATTAAATGGACGAAGCACAGAGATGCCAGTACAGATGTTTGCTCGTAGATTTGGAGCATTAGATGAAGCAGATCAACAGGAGATTTTAAATTTAATTGAATTTAAACGGATGATGAAAGAGAGGATGTAGTTTGGCAATTGATTTTGAGGAATTAGCAAGTGGAGGTATGTCTGCTGATCAATTGGCCAATGTTTTTCTTCGAGAGTACTATTGTGGTAAGGAGATAATTTATCCGATTAATCCATTTCAGATGTTAACAGATTTGAAGATTGCTTTTTTGTTAAGACCATTTAAAAGATGTGCATAGTGGTTTTATGTGTGCAACTAATGCGAGGTCTGAGATTGAAAAATACGCGGAGAATTTTGCGTCAGAACTTTTGATGCCGACAGCAGAACTTAAAAAACAAGCGCAAAAATATGCTAAAGATGGTTATGTTGACTTAGATGGAGTGCTACTAATTGCAGATTATTTTGGTGCTGGCTTCTTATCATGTTTGTATAAGATTGCATATCGCTTGCACATGATTCAAGGGGATACAGATGCGGAGACGTTGCAAAAATTAGCCAGAAAGTACAAGCCTGCTGTTAAAAGAAAAGAACAAGGTAAGTACGATACAGTTTTGTACGAGCAGTTATTTAATGCAATAGGTGACAATTTCAAATTGAAGCCAACAGAGTATGCATGTCAGAAATTTAAGACAGAGTATGTATTCCATGATAGTAGATTAGAGGGTATCGATATTGATATGGAAATGGCTGCAGCGATTGTAATGGACTTACGATTCCATAAACAAGACAGTCCGTATTGTCGAGAAGAAAATCAAAATATTGTTGAGGTGGCCGGTCTGACATTTGCATATGATTATGCATTTAGAGAAGCTGAGAGTGAAATCAGTATATATGATGCAAAGCATTTGAATGAGCAACTGTTTTCTACTGCTCCATGCTCTGAATATGGAGGGCGATACAGAGAGTCTAATACTCTGGTGCTTGGAGCTAAGTTTGAAACAATTGATTACCGTAAAATACCGGAAGAAATGTATTTCTTGGATAAAGAAATCAAGACTTTAATGGACGAATATGAAGAACTGCCACTGAGTAAATATGTTGAGCGTGTAATTCAGATTCACCACAGAATGACAGTGATTCATGCATTTCGTGATGGTAATGGTAGGACTACCAGAGCATTTGCAAATATGTTGTTGTTAAAGCGAAATGTATCCCCGGTATTTTTCAGAGATAAGGAAAAAGATGAGTATAAAGAAGCTTTGAAAGTTGCAGATTTGTCAGGGCAGTATGATATGTTGTATGAAAGATTTTTCAAGTCAATACTGAGTTCATTTGCGGCATTATCAGATTTTAGAATGTAATCTTTGTGGAATGTAGGAGCAAGAGTGACGGTTAGAAATAATGCTAACCGGCACTTCTTAAATTAAGTAATACAGCAGGAGGAAAGAATGAAGGCACTTGATTTATTAGCAACGGAAGAAAATATATATACAACATTTATCGATGATGCAATTGGTAGAGATGCAGATGTGTTTTCATTTGTATCATTTTTAAATTCTTTGGATAGTGGAAATGTAATTGCACTTAATGCTAGATGGGGTGAAGGAAAAACTTTCTTTGTAAAACAAACGAAGTTGGTACTGGAAGCGTTTAACCCATATTATGAGAATATTGAACATAGAGAAGAAATAAAAAAAACATGGGAAAAACTAAGAAAAAAACAGGAGATAGAAATACAACCGTTCGTAACAGTATATTATGATGCGTGGATGAATGACAATGATGAGGATCCAGTACTTTCCTTGGTATTGGCGATTTTGCAGGAAATTGATGGGCTGACAAGTCTGGAAAATGAAAGAGGAATATTGGATTTAGCAGGAAATGTATTGGATTGTTTTACAGGCAGAACAGTAAAAGGCGTTTTGGATTCATTGAGGGGAACACCTCCATTGGAAAACATAAAAAAAGCAAAAGATTTGGAATCGAAGATAGCTGCGTTTTTTGAATCTATATTGCCGGAACGAGGCAATAGAATGGTTGTCTTTATAGATGAATTGGATAGATGTAAGCCGGATTATGCTATTCACCTGCTTGAGCGAATAAAACATTATTTTGGGAATGAAAGAATAACGTTCATATTTTCTCTCAACATGGATGAATTGCAACATACGATACGTAAATTTTATGGTAATGACTTTGATGCATGCAGATATTTGGAAAGATTTTTTGATTTTAGAATAGAATTGCCTAAACCGGATATGCGTAGATTTTATGATGGCATAGGTTTGGAAAATGGTTCGTGGGTATATGAAAGTGTATGTAAGCAAGTTGTAGAGATGTTCAATATGGGACTGAGAGAAATTGCAAAGTTTTATAGAGTGGCAAAGACTGTTGCATATAAACCAACGCATAAGGAACATGACCAATGGTTATTCGCATTTTCAGATGGAACAGGTAGACAATTTTGCTTTTTATGTATTGTACCACTCATGATTGGATTGAACATGTGTGATAGACCTAGATATAATAAATTTATACAAGGGCGAGACGGTTCGCCGTTGATAGAGTTACTTAAAATTATAAGTGGGTTGACGGAATATGCTGATTATGAGATATAAAGGTGAATGCTTGGCTTAGAGATTGTTCATGTGCAAGAAGAAATCAATAATATTCGATGAAGGTGTTGTAAGAACAAGACTTCTTCCAGTGTTCAAATATGTTAAAGGACAAAATATTCCAGCGGAAGGAAAACTGGCGATATACATTCAAGAGCATAATTCTAATGAAAGAAAAGCTAGTGAACCTTTCCTGGTATAACCAAGAACATCGCTAGCTTTTCTCTTTCATGTTAAAGAACATTTAATGTTCTATGTTCTCTTAATTATTATATACACCGAACAAGGAATTGATTCTCTTGTTTGTCGGCTTGGTTTATTATACATAAGAACAGAAGATACGTCAATCAAAATTTCCAATATATGAGAAAATTCATTTTAGGAAAAATATAAAGTTTTTATGGGAACTATTTCATTTGCGAATAAGATGGGTTATACTACTATAAACGATAATTAACTAAAAAGGTATGGAGTAACGACAGTTTTATGTTGGAGGAGTTTTGATTTGCCAGAAAGAAATACTATGAAAAAAATTCAGGAATTACAACAGGTAAAAGGTGATGCATACGATTACTACATTGCCGGAAATGAAGATACAGATCTGTTTGAAAAAATATTTTTGGTAGACGATATTGTAGAAGAAATTTGCAAACCGGATAAATATTTTTTGATTGGAGAAAAAGGATCTGGAAAAACAGCATATTCGGTGTATATGTCGAAATCTGATAAGATAAATAGTTTTTGTTCCATTTCACTTGTGGAAAATACGCTGTATCAGAGATTTCTTAATATGAAAAGACAGAAAGCATTGGAACTTTCAAGTTTCAAAGATGTATGGATTAATTTGATTTATTTGATTCTTGCAGAAAAGATCAGAAAAGAATATGGTGAGACTTTTTTCAGCAGCATTAAGTATAAACAATTATCGAAGGCAATAGATGTTTTTTATAGTGATGCTTTTAAACCGGAATTTGTGAATGCCTTTGAATTTGTTGACAATGCCTCTGCATCTATTAATTCGATGATGAAACAGGGGCTGTTTTCAACTGGAACTAAGGCATCTGCGGAAACGTCCCAGAAGTATGTGGAACAGAGTTTTCAGATTAGTCTTTTGAAGATAAGAGATGGTTTTGAAAAAGCATTTATGAGTGTTAATTTGAAAAAACCAACGATTTTGTTTGTGGATGGCATTGATGCAAGACCAAGAGATATTGATAATGAGCAGTATTTTGAGTGTTTGGTTGGACTGGTAAATGCAGTTTTAGAAATGAATCAATCATTCCTGAAAGAGAAACAGATCAAAATTATGTTGCTGATCCGACCGGACATTATGTATAAAATGCCAGTTCATAATATGAATCAGAAGCTTAGAAATAATTCGGTGTTGTTAAATTGGGTAACTTCTTATCGCAAATATATTGATTCAAAGTTATTTAAGATTGCAGACGATTATTTTATGAAGCAGCAGGATTATTCATATGAACTGGGAGAATGCTGGAATTATTATTTTCCATACAAGGTGGAATATCAGGAAAAATGGAAAGCACCAGATAATCCGTTTGTTGAATTCTTGAGGTATTCCTTATACAAACCAAGAGATATTTTAACCATGTTAAACGAGATGGTTGATGCAACAAGTGGTACGCAGTTTAAACATTCTGATTTTGAAGGTATTTTATCCAATTATTCGACGTATTTAAAAGGCGAATTGAAAGATTATATGTTAATTTATATGGATGATTCAGATTATAATAATTTTAGTATATTCTTTGATTATTTTCAGGGGCATAGAAATTTCAATTATAAATTTTTTGAGGAAAAACATTTAGAATATATAAAGTATTTAAGAGAATTAGGACGGAAGATTCCACCGTTTATGGAGACTGCGAGTGAAGCCTTACAGCTTTTATATGATACGAATATCATTTGTTATAAAATATATGAAACTTTGCCAAATGGCAAGCGGAAGAATAAAATGTTTTGGTCATATAAGGAACGTAATTATGCAAACATGCAGCCTGAAGTAAAGAAGGGCGGCGAATATTCATTTCATATGGCATATGCGAGAGCCTTTCGATTGTTTTAAAGTAAATATCATAGGATGATCACAAGGCCTTTAGATTATAATAAGTCTAAAGGCTTTCTTCAAAGATAGCAAAAAGGAGGCAGAATATGTCAGTGAATGTTGCGATTGGAGTGCAGGATTTTTCAACATTGATAGAAAACCATTATTTTTATGTGGATAAAACAGCCTTTTTGAAGGAATGGTGGGATAGTGGTGACAGTACGGCTTTGCATTTGAAGGAAAGACAGTGTTGATTGTGGGACTGATCGTCACAGCAAAGGAGGTCAAAATGGGACTTTATTTGAATCCGGGGAATGAAGAATTTCGAAATGCAGCGATTCATTCTAAAATATATGTTGATAAAACTGAGATGATTAAATTTACAAATTCACAACTTTTTGGTGAACATAAAAACATCTGTGTCAGCAGACCACGGCGTTTTGGAAAATCAATGGCAGCCAATATGCTGGTGGCATATTACAGCAAAGGCTGCGATTCGAAGGAATTGTTTGAAAATTTTAAAATAGCAGATGACAGCAGTTTTAAAGAACATTTAAATAAATATAATGTCATTCATTTAAACATCCAGCAGTTTTTGGGGCGGACAGAGACAATACATGAGATGTTAGAATTGCTTTCACGAAAAGTAACACGCGAATTGAAGCGGGAATTTGCAGATGTGACGTACTACGAAGAAGACTTAGTGTCTGTGATAGAAGAGATTTATGCACAGACACACAGTTTTTTTGTTTTTATTATTGATGAGTGGGATTGTATTTTCCGTGTAAAAGGGGAAGATACAGAAGCACAAAAATTGTATCTGAATTTCCTGAGAGATTTGTTAAAGAACCAGCCTTATTGCATTTTGGCTTATATGACCGGAATCCTTCCGATTAAAAAATATGGAGAACATTCTGCCCTGAATATGTTTGATGAATATTCCATGACCAATCAGCGCGAGCTGGCAGAATTTACAGGATTTACGGAGCAGGAAGTGCAGGAATTGTGCCCGCAGTATGACATGTCATATGATAAAATGAAACAGTGGTATGACGGTTATGATTTAAAGGGAATACAGATTTATAATCCGCGCTCAGTCGTGATGTCACTTTCAGGACATGATTTTGACAGCTATTGGACCAAAACAGAGACTTACGAGGCATTAAAAAAGTATATCCAGATGGATATGTATAATTTGAAAGAACTTGTAACGAGATTGATCGCGGGAGGCTCTATTGAGATAAATCCAGATAAATTTCAGAATGATATGACTACATTTGCAAGTGCAGATGATGTCTTGACACTTCTGGTACATCTGGGATATCTGACTTATGATTTTGATACGTGTACTGTTCATATTCCGAATCAGGAAGTGCAGAAGGAATTTATTAATTGTATTGAAGATGGCGGCTGGGAACCGGTTATGGACGCAATCCGGAAATCCGAAGAGCTGCTTGCAGCCACAATTTGCGGTGAGGAAGAAACGGTTGCCCGGATGATAGAGAATGCACATCAGGAGAATACATCCATACTTGCCTATAATGATGAAAATTCATTGGCATGTGTGATCGCACTTGCGTATTATTCAGCGAAGAAGAATTATGTAGTATATCGGGAACTTGCCGGAGAAAAAGGATTTGCAGATATGGTGTTTGTTCCAAGAAAAACGACACAGACACCGGCAATTGTTGTAGAACTGAAATGGAATCAGACAGCGGAAGCAGCGATCACACAGATCAAAAGAAAACAGTATGTCGAAAGCCTGAAGGATTACAGGGGCGAAGTGATACTTGTTGGGATCAATTATGAGAGCAAAGAGTTAAAGAAGGACGATTATAAAAAACATTCCTGCAAAATTGAGCGGATCACCATGGCATAATAGAGGGAAGGACAGGAGTTTCAGATATGGATGACGCACAGGCACAGCAGACCAATCCATTATTTGGTATTATTCCAAAAGAATTTTTCACACCGCTGGCATCGCCGAACAGACTTGTATATTGGGACTGTCTGTGCCGGTTGTTTCAGGCAATGAGTGCACAGCTTTCCTTTGGGATCGAGAGAGAAATCCTTGTGGATGAATTACAGTTTTATTTTGAACAGAATCAGGCAGCGGAATTTGAGGAAGATGACATAAATGGCATGGATTCCAGAAAAAAGGCAAATGAGATGCTGCGCTTATTGGAGAAGTACGGCTGGCTTGAGGTTGAGACGGATAAGAGTTATGTGCAGAGAGTCAATTTTTATGATTATGCCGTAAAAGTCATGAAAACGCTTCTTGAGATTTCAGACGGACGAAAGGTGGAATATCAGGGCTATATTTATACCATTTACAGTCTTGTGCGGACCAATACGGATCATCCGGCGGTTGTGTTACAGCAGATCCGGGATAATACGGATATGCTGATCACAGGACTAAAGAACCTCAATTCGAATATCAAGCATTACATTGATGAACTGACAAAGCATAAGACCGTAGCGGAGATTATGAATGCGCTGTTTAATGATTATATTACGAATATTGTAGATAAAGCTTACCACAGATTACTGACTTCAGACAATGTGTCAAAGTTCCGGCCGGAGATCATAGAGCGGCTGGAAGCAAATGGGCATAGCTCACGTTATATCGCAAAGACGTCGGAAGAGTTGGCAGCGATTCGGGAGATACCGGTCGGGCAGGCAGAAGAACTGGTATATCAGACATTGCATGAGATTGTGGAAGCGTTCCGGAATATGGATGATATTCTGGCAGAGATCAACCGGAAAAACACACAATACCAGAGGGCGGCGGTAAACCGTGCAAAGTTTCTGCTGGCAGGGACGGAAGATGTCAGAGGACAGATGAAAGAAATCCTTTTATACATTGGAGAGCAGATGGAACAGAGCCAGCTGGATCTGAATGGGATTTATGAGATCGAGTATCTGGACAATCTGGTGAGGCTGTTTGGAAGCAGTTTTATTGATGAGAAATCGTTTTACAGCCCGATCGAGGGAAAGAAAGAGTTTCATCCGCAGGAACTGACAGAAGTAATGCCGGATGTGGAACTCCGGCAGGAAAAGCTTCGGAAGATGACCGAAAAGATGCAGCGCATTTTAAGCCCGGAACGGATAGAGCGGTTTGTAGAAGAACAATTAGGAGACAGGGAAAAAATCTATGCGTCTGAGCTTCCGATGGAAACAATGGATGATTTTATCAGGCTGATCTATGTCAGACTGTATGGTTCCAGAAAAAAGATGCGATATCGGATTGAAAAGGCAGAAGGTGCGAATAAAATCAGTGGAGAGTTTGATTTCCCGGATTTTGCAATCATAAAACGCTGACAGCGCATAGCAGAGGGAGAGCAGAATGGATTTATTAAATGGCATGCTGCAGAAGGATCAGGATGAATTCCGCAGAATATGTAATAAACTGATTAATGTATGTTTTATATGCAGACAGAATCAGGCAACAAGAAGTGACTTCTATTTTATACAAAAGTACAAAGAAAAGTTTGAAGAATTACTTGGAGTACTCGGCTACAGATTAGAAATAAACGAAGAATATGGCGTTGTGCAGCTTACCAACGCCCTGAATACAAACCGGCAGAATTTAAAATTATATGAGTCCGTTATTTTACTCATATTGCGTATTCTGTTTGACGAGAAGAAAAGAGAATTGTCTGTGAGCGATGAAGTCATCGTGAATCTGGGCGATATTCAGGACAAGTTTTTAAGCCTGAAGATCCGTGACAAAATGATCGATAAGACGACGATGGGAAATGCACTCCGTCTGTTCCGGAGATATCAGCTGATCGAGCTGCTGGATTCGGATCTGAAAAATGAGGAGTCCAGAGTTTTGATCTATAATTCCATCCTGATGGCAGTGCGGGTTGAGGACATCAAAAGTGTCTATGAAAAAGTTGACAGTTATAGGAAAGGAAAATTAAAAGATGAAGAAGCTGACCAGACTGAAACTGATTAATTGGCATCGTTTCTCGGATGTCACGATAGATTTTGGGGACTCAACTCTGATTTCCGGCGAAAATGGAGCCGGAAAATCCACACTTTTAGATGCGATCCAATTTGTTGTGACCTGCTCCACAAATCATTTTAATAAGGCTGCCCATGAGAACGGCAAGAGAAAGCTGACCGGCTATATCCGGTGTAAGACCGGACGTGAAAATCATCCTTATGAGAGAACCGGAGAGATCAGTGCGCATGTCGCATTGGAATTTTATGAGGAGAGCAAGGAAAAGTATTTTGTCATCGGAGCAGTGATAGATTCGGCGACTGAGGGGCAGGAGACAGTCGTGCGTTATCTCATGGACAATGTGATGTTAGAGGATGAGATGTTTAAGATCGGAAACAGACCACGGACCATCACAGAATTCAGGTCGTTTAACAATAAAAACATCAAATTATTTGCAAAGACGAACGCAGAAGGCAAAAAAATGATCAAACAGCGTTTTGGAAGAATCGAGGATAAGTTCTTCCAGCTGATCCCAAAGGCGCTGGCGTTTAAACCAATTGATGATATCAAGGACTTTGTCTATTCCTATGTGCTGGATGAAAAAGAAGTCAATATTGACAATCTGCGCGAAAATGTAAGAAGCTATCAGGAACTGGAAAAAACGCTGGAGGGTGTGAAAAACAGGATAGAAAAACTGTCAGAGATCGAATACCACCACAAAGCAGTGGTGGATTGTATACAATCTGACCGGATGTATGAGTATTTTATGGCACAGTCGGATCTGGACATGACCAAAGACCGGATCAGTGCTCTGCAGGATGAGATCAGGCGCGAAAGTTACCGTCTGGAACAGCTGAATGCAAAGTGCAGCAGCATGAAAAAGGAACTGGAGAATAAGGAGGAAGTCCGCACACTGCTTTTAGCGGAACTGAACGCCAACTCAGATTTCCAGACGTTGGAAAAGCAGAAAAAATATTTGAAAGAATTACAGGAAAAAGAAGAAATACAATATCAGGAAAAGAAAAGACTGTTAGAGAGCGGAAAAAAAGCAGGACAGAAAGTAAAAAGACTGCTTGAAATACCGGATGTGGATGAATGCATGAAGCAGTATGATGAGCTGCTGCACCGGCTGAAGGATACGGAGGACGTTGTTAGTGCGCAGGAACTGATTGACCGGGCGATCGCTTACAAGAAGCATATGAGTACAAAACTGCAGAGGAAAAATTTAGAGATTCAAAGCCGGCTGAATGAGATCGCAGCAGACCTGCAGGAGACAGAGCAGCGGATCAGTAATCTGAAACAGCACCGGTTTTCCTATCCCTCGGCAGTCGAGCTTCTGATGTCGCGTGTGGAGCAGGAATTGCTCAAGATCGGAAGGACGGCAAAGCCGAGGATTTTGTGTGAAATGTTAGAAATCACGGATGAAACATGGAGAAATGCAGTGGAGGGCTATCTGAATACACAGCGATTTTATGTGTTGGTAGAGCCGGAACATTTTGACATTGCCCTTGGTATTTACGAAAAACTGAGAAGAGAAAAGAAAGCATACGGTGTGGGACTGATCAATTCCGGCAAACTCGAGGAATATGACATTGCACCAGCAGGAAGTCTGGCAACAGTTGTGGAGTCGAAGAGTATTTATGCGAAGCGGTATGTGAATATGGTTCTTGGCAAGGTACATATGTGTAAGAGAGTGGATGAATTAAAACAGTATCCGGTTTCTATCACACCAAATTGCATGCGCTATCAGAATCATGTCGCATCTGCGATCAGACCGGAAATCTATACAACTCCATTTATCGGCAAGAATGCATTTAAAGTCCAGTATGAGCAGGCACTGCAGAAAAAGGAGGATTTAAACCGCCAGAAAATAGAATGCAAAGACCGTATGACACATATGGAAGCGACGCTGCAATGGCTCGAGTGGGATGATGATACAGATGTGAAGTATAGGATTACAATTGTATCAGAACTGAAAAGGACAGGACTTGAGATTGAAAAATGTGAGACGGAGATCCGGAATCTGCAGCAGAATACGACCATGATCGAAAAGCAGATCCGTGCGGATGAAATGCGGAAAGAGTGTGAGGAACTGAAAAGCCACATTTCAAAAAGTGACAGGGAAAGCGGAGCCTGCGAACTGAAAATAAGCAGTGCAAAAGACAGGCTTGTGGAGTGCGAGGATGAGTGCATACACAAGAATGAACTGATCACAGACATTGCCCAGAAAGCAGAAAACGAGATCGTGCTCTGGAAGAAAGAATACGAAAAACAGACCGGTGATAAGACATTAGAGCAGTTCCGGCAGAATTTTGACCGGAGACGTAAGGCGAATAATACAACAAAAGAGAATGCGGATAAGAAAATGACAAGTGCGATGTACGATTACAAAACGGCATTTGATTTTGGTGCAGCAGCTACGTTAGAAGCATATCCGGAGTATGCGGCAGTCCAGGAGAGACTGGTGAACTCCGAACTTCTGAATTATGAAGAAAAAGTAAGAAAAGCAAAATTATCGGCAGAGGAAGAATTCCGGGAACAGTTTTTATCCAAGCTTCAGGAAAATATGAAGCAGGCACAGGGAGAGTTTAAAGAACTCAATAAGGCATTGAAAGATATCACCTTCAGCAATGAAAGATATGAATTTTTATATTTGCCGAGCAAAAGCTATGGAAAATATTATGATATGATCATGGATGATTTTAATGTAGTGCAGGGAGAGTCCATTTTCAGCGGTCTGTTTCATGAGAATCATAAGGAAGTCATTGATGAACTATTTTCAAAGCTCGCACTGGATCAGGACAATGGGATCAAGGCATTAGATGAATTTACGGATTACCGCACCTATATGGATTATGATATTAAGATCACACATGAGGATGGCAGCTATTCTCTTTACTCTAAGGTTTGTGAGGAAAAGAGCGGAGGCGAGACACAGACCCCGTTCTATGTGACGGTAGCCGCATCCTTTGTCCAGTTGTACAATAATAATATCGGCGGAGAGGCAATCGGGCTGGTGATGTTTGATGAGGCATTTAACAATATGGATGATGAGAGGATCGGGGCAGTTCTTGAGTTTATGAACAGACTGCCGCTTCAGATCGTGATCGCAGCGCCGCCGGATAAAATCCAGTATATCGGTCCGAAAATGCAGGAGACATTATTAGTACTGACAGACGATAAAGTAAGCTTCGTGGAGGAGTATCGTTATGCATCCGGTCGAAAATAAGATATTGAATGATCTATTGGACAAATACGAAAACAGTAAGCTCTCCAGAGGAGAAAACCAGAGAGCGATCCATATTGCATTTCCGTTCAATAAGAAGACGATGCCAAAGTATTTCGATGAGAGCTCGCTTGAGATAGAAACCATTCACGCAGCCGCAGAACAGATGGAGCGTGAGGGACTGGTCGCAATCGCATGGAAAAACCAGAAGCCCGGATATATTATCGAGAAGCTTGTACTCTGTGAGGATCATGTGGAAGAGGCATATGAGAGGCTTGGCAGGAAGCCGAAGAGGGAAGCCGAGGCACGTACAAAACAGATTTTGGAGCAGTTTTATCAGAAAACGCAGGGTGAGATAACAAGAAGCTTTTTGTCCCGCATGATAACGCGGCTGGAAAGCGAACAGTCAGTAAAAGAATATCTCGACATTATGGATCACAGGAAAACAGAACAACTGATTGACACTTTAGATAAAGTAGAGCAGAACAGGAAAGAATGTTATATCAGGGAATTTTCCATAGAACATTTTCATGACAGCAAAGTATTCGAGACACTGATCCCAAAAATCTGTAAAATATTCCGGGAGGAAAATGAAGAACTGACAGGATTTGAAAATGAAGAAATTCTTGCGGAGTATCAGATTTATAAAACGCCGGGCTATGTGTATATGAAGGGAAACGTACAGATTTACAGCGCTGGGAAGCAGGCTGCAGATATCAGTGCTTTCCCGGAAGGAATCGCTGTTGCGGTGGGGAGTGAGGAGGATGTACCGGATATCTGTCCGGATCAGACGATTGATAAAGTATTCACAATTGAAAATCTGACTTCTTTTTACCGTTTTAAACAGGAACACAGTCTGGTGATCTATCTTGGCGGTTATCATAATCGCAGCAGACGAAATCTGCTGATGCAGATTTATCAGAAATTGCCGGATGCACAGTATTATCATTTTGGAGATCTGGATGCAGGTGGATTTTATATTTTAGAACACTTGAAAAGAAAAACAGGGATCCCATTTCAAATGTTTCAAATGGACATTGAAACATTGAAAAAGTATGAGGATTATGCGAAGCCATTGACAGAAAATGACAAAAAGCGGTTGATGCAGTTAGAAAAAATGGAACTGCCGGACGAAGAGAGAAAACTCATCACTTATATGTTACAAAAAGGAATAAAGCTGGAACAGGAATGTATTTCCGAATCCCAGTAAGGAGCATAGATCATGTGGAAACTAAAACAGATTTTTGATGGAGAATACGGCTGCGAAGAGCGGCAGCCGGGAGAAAAAGAAAAATGTCTTGTGATTCTCGCAAATGAAGAGGGAGAAGAAAAGACATTTGAGGCGAATGAGGACTGGATTGCAGCAATCGAAAAACTGTCAGCAAATCCGCTCATGAAAATAATTATCAGTAAGCCGATAGCGAAAGACTGCCAGTACAAAAAGATCGTGGTGGAGAAGAAAGGCGATGGCTATCAGGCGGCAAAGTATACAGAGAAACAGGTGTTTCACGATAATTTTGGCGCAGACGATCTGCAGGGCTTTTTGATGGAAGCCATACATGATACATTCCTGCAGGTAAATGCATGGGATGAGAAAAAAGAATACAGTCTTCTGATCTCAAAGAAAGGTGCGGTGACACTCAGGGCGAAAGCTTCAAAAGAAGCACCAGACACAGTCACAGAGCATAACCGGAAGAAAAATTACATTTTGGATGAGGGACAGGTGATCCCTCCGCTGGTGGATATGGGTATTTTTACCGGAGAGGGAAAAGTGGTAAAGTCCATGTATGATAAGTTCCGCCAGATCAACCGTTTTATCGAGATGATCGATGATGCGATCCGGGAATATAAAGGTGAGGAAATCCACATCATTGATTTTGGATGCGGAAAGTCTTACCTGACCTTTATTATGTATTATTATTTTACGGAGATCCGGCACATGAAAGTGCAGATGCTTGGACTCGACCTGAAAAAAGATGTCATCGAAAAATGCAACCGGGCGGCGGAGAAATATGGCTATGACGATCTGCGCTTTGAGCTTGGTGACATCAATGGATTTCAGACGCCGTTTGACGTGGATATGGTCGTGACGCTTCATGCCTGTGATACTGCGACTGATTTTGCACTCTATAATGCAATCACATGGAATGCAAAAATGATTTTTTCCGTACCATGCTGTCAGCATGAGGTGAATAAGCAGATCCAGAGTGAGGATTATTCCCTGCTCACAAGATACGGCATTATCAAAGAGCGTTTTTCAGCGCTGACAACAGATGCAATCCGGGCGAATCTTTTGGAGTGCTGCGGATACAAAACCCAGCTGCTGGAATTTATTGACTTTGAACACACACCGAAAAATATTTTGATCCGTGCGGTTCGCCGCCCGGTCTTACCGTCCTCTGCGAAGAAAAAATATTTAGCGGAAGTGGAAAACATGTGCAGGGAATTTCACTTAGAGCCAACCCTGTATACATTATTGCGGAACGATTGCAAAGTATGATAGTATAAATGGAGCAGAAAACACAAAGGAGCGCAGGTATGGAAGATATTTTAGCAGCATTTCCGGATAGAGAAACATTTGACCGTTACTGGGAGGAAAATTATGTTCCGGTAACTTATGAGGATGTAAAAGAGGCATTTGAGGATTTCGTGACCTCCGCAGGCGGACACATCTTTTTGTCCGATTACGAGGAGGGTGGATGCATTTCCAAAGAGGATTTTAAGGACAATCTTTCCCAGGAGGCGCAGTTTGCCTTTCAGGATGGTCTGACGGAAGTATTTTATGACAAAAACCCGGATTTATATGAGACAGCCTTTGCTATTTTTGAGGAGGCACAGATGTCTGGAAATCAGGATGTAAATGTGGCAGTTACGTTTCATGAAACATTTAACCGCCTGTATGCAGAGTTTTTAGATCGTTTATTTGAAGAGAAAGGCAGTATATGGCAACGTTAGGAATTCCACAGAATACCATAGAGGTTTTACAGAAATATAATTTTAATTTTCAGAAGAAGTTTGGACAGAACTTTCTGATCGATACGCATGTGCTTGAGAAGATCATTGAGGAGTCCGGAATCACAAAGGATGATTTTGTTTTGGAGATCGGACCTGGAATCGGCACAATGACGCAGTATCTCTGCGAGAATGCAAGAGAAGTGGCAGCAGTGGAGATTGATAAAAATCTGATCCCAATCCTGGCAGACACACTCAGCGCATACGACAATGTGGAAGTCATCAATGATGATATTTTAAAAGTAGATATTAATAAGCTGGCAGAGGAAAAAAACGGAGGAAAGCCGATCAAAGTTGTGGCGAATCTTCCATATTATATCACGACACCGATCATTATGGGATTATTTGAAAGCCATGTGCCGATCGACAGCATTACAATCATGGTGCAGAAAGAAGTGGCAGACCGTATGCAGGTGGGACCGGGAACGAAAGAATATGGGGCACTCTCCCTTGCAGTGCAGTATTATGCGAAACCCGAGATTGTTGCGATCGTTCCGCCGAACTGTTTTATGCCTCGCCCGAATGTCGGAAGCGCAGTGATCCGTCTCACAAGACATAAAGAAGTGCCGGTGCAGGTGAATGACGAAAAATTAATGTTTAAGATCATCCGTGCATCCTTCAATCAGCGCAGAAAGACGCTTGCCAATGGCTTGAATAATGCGCCGGACATTCATCTTTCCAAAGAAGTGATTCAGGAAAGCATTGAGGAACTTGGCGTTCCGGTCACCATCCGTGGCGAAGCACTGACGCTTCAGCAGTTCGCACAGCTCAGCAACATCATCGGCAGCAAAATATAATAGAAGTCTGGAGTTCCTGTGGAAAGTTTATGACTGACCTCAAAGATTCTGTTGTCTGATCATAACGAAAAAATACACCAATACGAATATGGCAGGTGCTTTCGAATGAAAATTCGTGAGGATTGTGTAAATTTGTCTGATGTCATGTTTGGACTTTCTGATTATTTATGTACATTCATAGCTGAACACTCCGCGTCAAATGTGCGCCCGGGACAAACTCAACTCAAGAATCTGGCAGGAGTAAATACAGCTATCAGCATTGTTTATAACCAGTCAAAAATTAAGCTGTTCAGATAATTTTTGACTGGACAACTGCTGATATTGCTGTATTAACTCCTGCACGATTCTTTCGCAATGAGTTTGTCCCGGGCGCACATTTGGCGTGAAGTGTCCAGCTCTGAATGAACATAAATAATCAGAAAGTCCAAACATGACATCAGACAAATCAACAAGCCGAGCATTTACATTCGAAAGCACCTGTCATATTCGTATCGGTGTATCCTAACCTTTTGCAGACAACAGAATCCCTGAGGTCAGTCATAAACTTTCCACAGGAACTCCGGATAAAATTTGATTCATAAAAGCTGACTCCGTCTCATATACTTGTATATGGGATGGAGATTTTTTATGCACAGAAAAAACTTGGCAAAAAGAATAAACACGATGCTGACCATACTTCTGCTCTTGCTGCTCATACCACTTTTTCTCACCATTTTTTGCCAGAAAATGCAGCTGGAAAAATTGCTGGGCAATGTAAACCGGACAGCGGAAAAAGAGGAGGATGCGGACATGCTTTTTTGCATTGTCGCAAAGGAGATAAGCGCAGATGCACCGGAGGAATGTATCAAAGCCCAGTGTGTGATCGCCCGTACAAACCTTAAGGCAGCGGAGGAGATGGGGACAGAACTTCCGGGGAGTATGACAATGAGCGAATTACAGGAGCTGTGGGGCGACTATTTTTCCGAGGCGGAAGAGAAGATAAGGGAGGCGATACAGGAGACAGACGGAGAGACGCTGCAGTACCGGAATCATTACATATATGCGGCATACCATGCAGTGAGTGCAGGAAATACAAGAAATATGGAAGAATTATATCCGAATTCGGATATGCCCTACCTTTCAGGTGTGGCATGCTATGAGGATGCACAGGCGCCGGATTATCTTTCGGTGCTGTATCTGGCTCAGGAAATCATCATTGAAGAGAAGGACAGCGCCGGGTATGTCACAAAGGCGCAGATGAATGGAAAATCCTACACAGGAGAGGAACTGCGCGGGGAACTTGGGTTGAAATCCGCGAATTTTACGGTGACAGAACTGGAACCGGGCAAGATCCGGATCGTAACGAAGGGACATGGACACGGATTTGGGCTGAGCCAGTATACAGCACAGAAAATGGCTGAAAAAGGGGAGGATTACAGAAACATTTTACAGTATTTTTTCCCCGGCGCAGAGGTGAAATCTGTGGAATAAAAAACGATTCCAATTCACGTGAATAAACCGTCTGAATGTGGCAACACTATTGTTAATAGCAGGAAATGTATTCTGCTAAATAAACAATGGACGGTGAAAAATATGAGAAAGAATCACGGATGGGCAGCCTTCTGGCAGAAAAAACAGTATATCATCGCAGGCACGCTGGTAATCCTTGCAGCAGTCGGCATGACTGTTTTATATAGCAGAGGACAGGAACAGGAGCGAAAGCAGTTAGAACAGGAAATTGCAGCAGAGATGGACACGGAGAACCAGGATGTGGCAATGGAGGAAGAGACAGAGGCAGATCAGGTTGCTTCTATTTTAAAACCGCAGACACAGAGCACAGAGACAGCAGAGGTAGAAAAGGAGAGTGAGGAAGCAGACAGTGGACAGGAAGAGGTAGCACCGACAGGAAACACTTCCCAGGCACTCCATTTCGCTGCGGAAGATGGCATCTTATGGCCAATGGAAGGAAATGTGATCTTAGATTACAGCATGGACTCGACGGTGTATTTTGCGACGTTAGACCAATACAAATACAATCCGGCAGTCATTATTGCAGGAGATGTCAACAGCAAAGTTTATGCGGTAGCAAAAGGAAAAATCCAGAGTATTGAGACAAATGAAGTGACAGGATGTACCGTGACAGAGGATTTGGGAGATGGGTATCTCGCAGTTTACGGACAGCTTAAGGAACCGGAGTTTGCAGTGGGAGACTATGTGGAGGCAGGTCATGTGATCGGTTATGTGACGGAACCGACAAAATATTATTCTGTTGAGGGCAGTAACCTTTATTTTGAACTTCGAAAAGATGGGGTACCGATCGATCCGATCGAATTCTTTGAATAGCAAAAATTTCCTTTTTCTTGAACACACGGTATTTCTGGATTATAATAAATTTTATTGAAATACCGAAAACAGGCAGAAAGGAAGAGACTGCATGGGAGTTCATGGATCAAATGACGTGGTAAATGCATGGAAACAGGAAGTTTTGAACAGCAGAGGAAAGGACGCAGAGCATACACTCAAATGCTGTCTTGATATAGAACGGTATGCAAAGGAACATAAAGATGCGGCACTTCTTGGTTTTGCATATTTTTACAGTGGGGAAACTTACTATCTGCTGAATGATGTGGAGCACATGTTCCGCAACATTGCGCAGGCAATCCATCTGCTAGGACAGACCGGACAGTGGGAGCTGATCGCAAGGTCTTACAACCTGATGGCAATCTCTTCTGTCAACAAGGGAAATGTGTCTGCAGCGATGGATTACTATCTGACAGGATTGAATTACTGCCGCAAATATGGGATTACTAAGATGGAGATCAGCATCATGCAGAATCTTGGTAATCTGTACATGGAAAATGGTGTGTATCACGAGGCGCAAAGTTATTTCGAAAAGGCTTATTCATACTGCAGAAGTAATCCGGATGTGAAGGAAAATTATGTCGGACTGATGGCCAGTTACGTGAATCTGGCACGCTGCTATATGCTGCAGGGGATGTTAGATAAGACACATGCTTATATAGAAAAACTGGATGCGGAATGTGCGTCTTATTATGAGGACATAGATATTTTATATGTGGACTGCCTGAAGGCAAGGTATTATCATCTGATCCACAATTATGTGAGACGAGATGCACAGATCCAGGAGATTGTAGAAATAATCAATAAAAATGTGCAGATCATGGAGGTGTTTGACGACCTTTGTGATTTTTGCGGGCTGATGCTGGAGATCGGCCGGGATGATGTGTTGTGGATGATCGTTGAGAAGCTGGATCGGATCGTGAAAGATTCAGGTGTGATCAATCTGCAGCGCAGAGTCATTTCCATTAAGATCAAAGGCTACCGCAAGAATCAGGACAATGCAGGTTATCTGCAGGCAGCTGGTCTGTATTATGAGCTTTCCGAGATCATGGAGCGCGAGAACAAAGATATGATCGTCAACATGCTTTATGTCAGAAGTTCTCTCGAACGTGCAAATGAGAGCCGCAGGGAGATGGAAGCAGTCAATGTGAAGCTGCTGAAACAGTCGGAGACAGATCAGATGACCGGACTGGCAAACCGTTACCGCCTGAATGCTTATTCGGAAAAAGTATTAGATTACTGTTATGAGCACAGGCTTCCGCTTGCAATGGAGATTTTAGATATTGACTTTTTTAAGCAGTATAATGACAATTATGGACATCAGCAGGGCGATGAGTGCATTATAGCAATTGCAGATGAGCTGAAAAAAATGGAAGATGGGCAGACATTCTGCGCGAGATATGGCGGAGATGAATTTATTATCATTTATGCGGGTATAAGTGTGGAGGAAGTGCATGCGAAGGCAGGCGCGCTGCGGCAGAATATTATGAATCTCAAACTGGAGCATTTGTATTCCAAAGCATTGCCGATCGTGACAATCTCCCAGGGTATTTCGTATGGAGTTCCGGAGGAAGGAAACAGGAGCTGGGATTTTCTACATACTGCAGATATGCTGTTATATCAGGTAAAGAAGAGAAGCAGAAATGATATCTGTATTGCGGATATCCGCGGGCAGGAGCTGGATTTATCCTCAAAACAGGAAAAAGTGGAACCTTAGAGGAAAATTGGCATAAGTTATAATGAGCAATCCGCAATCGAACTATTGCTACGGCAGCTTTTTTAGAGGTGACGGGCATATCACATTTTTACAGGGGAAAAACAGAAATACATGTGGAGTGTACGACGACTGGATTTTGCTTGGATATGGATGAAAAACAGGGAGTATTCGATTGCTTTTCATATTAACCCAGCTTTCTTTTTCATGGAAGCCGGGGTACATAGATCGTGCCGGATGTGATACGGGTATTCTGACAAAATAGTTGACAAAATGGCGACAATATGCTAACGTATACGACTGCGCATTCGCACGAAAGGAAAATATATGGAAACAGTAAGATTTGATGAATTAGATTTATATCCACAGGTACTCCGTGCTATCAAAGAGATGGGATTTGAAGAGGCGACTCCGATCCAGAGTCAGGCGATCCCGGTTGTGATGTCAGGAGTCGATGTGATCGGACAGGCACAGACGGGAACCGGAAAGACAGCATCTTTTGGTATCCCGGTGCTTCACAAAGTAGACCCAAATAATAAAAAGACACAGGTGATCATCCTCTCACCAACCAGAGAGCTTGCAATCCAGGTGTCGGAAGAAATCCGTAAATTAAGCAAATATATGCATGGCGTGAAAATCCTTCCGGTATACGGCGGACAGGATATCAACCGTCAGATCAAGGCATTAAAAGGCGGTGCACAGATCATTATCGGTACACCGGGACGTGTCATGGATCATCTCCGCAGAAAAACGATCCGCTGCGAGGCAGTCAATACGATCGTTTTAGATGAGGCGGACGAGATGCTGAACATGGGATTCCGTGAGGATATCGAGACGATTTTGGAATATATCCCGGAAGAGGGAAGACAGACGGTTCTGTTTTCTGCGACCATGCCAAAGCCGATTTTAGATATCACAAAGAAATATCAGCATGACGCAGTGACCATTAAGGTGGTAAAAAAAGAACTGACCGTGCCAAGCATCGAGCAGTATTATTATGATGTCAAACGCAAGGACAAGACCGAAGTCCTGACAAGACTGTTAGATTACTACAATCCAAAGCTTTCCCTCGTATTCTGTAATACCAAGAAAATGGTGGACGAGCTTTCCGAGGAGTTAAAGAGCCGCGGTTATATGGCAGAGGGGCTTCACGGCGATATGAAGCAGGCACAGCGTGACCGTGTCATGAAAGCATTCCGCTCCGGACGTGTGGAGATCCTGATCGCAACAGATGTTGCTGCGAGAGGAATTGACGTTGATGATGTGGAAGCAGTATTCAATTATGATATTCCACAGGATGACGAGTATTATGTACACCGTATCGGACGTACCGGACGTGCAGGACGTACCGGACGTGCGTTCACTTTTGTAAAAGGAAAAGAGGTTTACAAGTTAAAAGATATCATGCGTTACTGCAAGACCAAGATCCTTGCAATGCCAATCCCATCTTCGGATGATGTGGCACAGATCAAGGCAGAGAAAGTAATGCAGGGAATCGGTGAGATCATTGAGAATGAGGATTTAAAAGAGATGATCGAGATCATCGAAAAGCAGGTCAATGATTCCGATTATACCGCAATGGATATTGCAGCAGCCTTCTTAAAACAGGCACTCGGTCAGGTGAATCTGGAAAATGACAGAGAGAATGGCGAGATCGACTGGGATAACACCGGAGCCGAAGAAGGTATGGTTCGTCTCTTTATTAACATCGGTAAAAAAGACCGCGTGAAACCGGGCGATATCTTAGGTGCCATCGCAGGTGAGTCAGGAATGCCTGGAAAACTCGTCGGTGCGATCGATATGTACGACAAATACACCTTCGTGGAAGTGCCGAGAGAGTATGGCAAAGAAGTATTAGAAGCCATGAAAAATGTGAAGATCAAAGGACGTTCCGTGAATATGGAACCGGCAAATCAGAAATAGAAAATAAAAAGAGAGTCTCTTTTGTGAAATTTTTAAGCAAAATTTCGAAAGAGACTCTTTTTTTGGTGTATTGCGCTACTTGAATTCGATTACATTTAATAGTATAATTTTTCACGGTTGTATAAATAAAAGGCAAATTAAGGAGGATAACACCATGGAGTGGAAGAATTTAGATACCCTTACTTCTTTTGAAGAATTGTCAAAGGTTGCAGAGGTTGACCTGACAAAAGTAATGTCCGGAGAAAACGGCGCAGAGCGTGTGAAGAAATACAGCACACCGATGGCAGAGGGACTTGCATATAATTATGCTGCAAAAAAAGTGGATGATAACACACTTGCAGCACTTGCAAAATTAGCAGAGGAAGCACAGCTTTCTGAAAAATTTGCAGCTCTTTATAATGGTGAAGTTGTGAATACAGGCGAGAAACGTCTTGTACTTCATCATATGACACGCGGACAGTTAGGGGATGCAGTCGAGGCAGATGGCGTTGACAAGCGTTCTTTTTATGTAGAACAGCAGAATAGAATTGCTGATTTTGCAAACAAGGTACATGCCGGAGAGATCACAAATGCAGCAGGTGAAAAGTTTACAACTGTAGTTCAGATCGGTATTGGCGGAAGTGACCTTGGACCACGTGCAATGTATCTTGCACTAGAGAACTGGGCAAAGAAAAACAACACATTCAAGATGGAAGCAAAATTCATCAGCAATGTAGACCCGGATGATGCAGCAGCAGTATTAGCTTCTATTGATGTTGCACATTCCATTTTCGTACTTGTATCAAAATCAGGTACAACATTAGAGACATTGACGAATGAGTCTTTCGTAAAAGATGCATTGAAAAATGCAGGACTGGATGCTTCTAAGCATATGATCGCTGTTACAAGTGAGACATCTCCGCTGGCAAAGAGTGATGATTATCTGGCAGCATTTTTCATGGATGATTATATCGGAGGACGTTTCTCTTCTACATCAGCAGTTGGCGGAGCTGTATTATCCCTGGCATTCGGACCGGAGGTGTTTGCACAGTTCTTAGACGGTGCAGCAGAAGAAGATAAACTTTCTTTAAATAAAAATATGTTAGAGAATCCGGAAATGCTCGACGCATTGATCGGAGTTTATGAGCGTAATGTACTCGGCTACCCGGCTACAGCCGTTTTACCATACTCCCAGGCTTTGAGTCGTTTCCCTGCACATTTACAGCAGTTAGACATGGAGTCTAACGGTAAATCTGTAAACCGTTTTGGCGAGTCTGTAAATTATGTGACAGGACCGGTGATCTTCGGTGAGCCTGGTACAAATGGACAGCATTCCTTCTATCAGTTATTACATCAGGGAACAGATATTGTTCCGCTTCAGTTCATCGGATTTAAGAACAGCCAGATCGGAACGGATGTTGTGATACAGGACAGCACAAGCCAGCAGAAACTCTGCGCAAACGTTGCAGCCCAGATCGTAGCATTTGCATGTGGTAAAGCAGACGACAACCGCAACAAGAATTTTGAAGGTGGACGTCCATCTTCCATCATCATCGGTGAGGAATTAAATCCTAAGACTCTTGGCGCTTTACTTGCTCATTTTGAGAACAAAGTTATGTTCCAGGGATTCTTATGGAATATCAACAGCTTCGATCAGGAAGGTGTTCAGCTTGGAAAAGTTCTTGCAAAACGTGTTCTTGCTCATGACACAGACGGAGCATTAAAAGTTTATAGTGATCTGTTAAACATCTAGTCAGGGATCAGATTATGAAAAGAGAATCTTTTAAATCACGTCTGGGATTTATTCTGGTAAGTGCCGGATGTGCCATCGGAATTGGAAATGTGTGGAGATTTCCTTATGTCGTGGGCGAAAACGGCGGAGGGCTATTTGTGCTGTTTTATCTCATGTTCCTGATTGCCATGGGACTTCTGGTTCTGACGATGGAACTTGCCGTGGGACGTGCAAGCCGTAAGAGTGCCGTGTTAGGTTACAAGGCGTTAGAAAAACCGGGAAGCAAGTGGCATCTTCACGGCTGGGCAGCGATATTTGGCTGCTACATGCTGATGATGTATTACACGACAGTTTCCGGGTGGATGATAACTTATTTTTATAAATTCCTGACGGGTGAATTTCAGGCTGGCATGGATGCGGAGGCTGCCGGGGCAGTATTTTCCAACCTGCTTGCAGACCCATTGCAGATGAGCTTCTGGATGATACTCACGGTCATTCTGGGCTTTTTTGTGTGCAGCAGAGGATTGCAGAATGGTCTGGAAAAAATAAGCAAAGTCATGATGAGTGCCTTGCTTGGCCTGATCGTGATCCTTGCGGTACACAGCTTTACTTTATCCGGTGCGGGTGAGGGTGTACGTTTTTATCTGATCCCAAATATGGAAACGGTGAGGGAAGTGGGCATTGGAAATGCCGTTTCAGCGGCAATGAATCAGGCGTTTTTTACCTTAAGTCTCGGAGTTGCAGCCATGGAGATCTTTGGAAGCTATATGGGTCGTGATAACAGCCTTGCAGGAGAAGGTGTCAGAATCTGTGCACTGGATACATTTGTGGCAATCATGGCAGGACTGATCATTTTCCCGGCATGTTTCAGCTACGGCGTGGAAGTCGGGGCAGGACCAAAACTCATTTTCATCACGCTTCCAAACGTATTTGTAAATATGGAAGGCGGTCGTATATGGGGAACACTGTTCTTTTTGTTTATGACTTTCGCAAGCTTTTCCACGATTATTGCGGTATTTGAAAACATCATGTCATTTTGTATGGATATGTTTGGTTGGGATCGAAAAAAAGCGGCACTGGTCAACTGTGTGATCATACTGATCGCCAGCATGCCATGTGTACTTGGATATAATGTGTGGAGTGATCTGCACCTGATCGGTGGCAGGGATGTGTTAGACAGTGAGGATTTTATTGTGAGCAATCTGTTGCTACCGGGTGGTTCCCTTATTTATCTGTTATTCTGCGTCACAAAATGGGGATGGGGATTTGATAACTATCTGGAAGAAGCAAATACTGGAAAAGGTCTTAAGATCGCAAAAGGATTAAAACCATATTTCCAGTTTGTGCTTCCGGTATTGATTTTATTTATCCTAATCCAGGGATTAATCTGATTTTATTGATTCTCATCAGGGATTACTCTGATCAGGAGTTTACAACTTCGTACCAGTAGGAAGAACCATTTTCTATCATATTACAGTAGGTGTTGACCATCACTTCGCGGAACGGAGCGAATTCGTCAGCGAGTTCGAGCTTTTGTGGGTAAGTTCTTGTGACGAAGTCGATCTCTTCCGCGATTTTTCTTGCAACGGATGCATCTTTGATCGGCACAATGCCAAAAAGAGTGGAGCAATAAGTTTTGCTTCCCGTGCAGGAGGCAAGCAGAACTTTCGCAAAATTTTCCCACTCTGTCAGCAGAACTGCCTGTTCTGTTTCATTCTCAGGTGCGTATTCGAGCAGACAGAGATCTTTCATATATTGTTTTAATTCTTTTTGCAGATGCCGCTTGTTGAAAAAAGAAATTCCGGCAGCACCGGATGCTTTGATCATCATCCATGCTTTCATGAAGGCATCGCTCTTTCCGTCTTTTCCATAACGTTTTTCAAACAATTTCATACGGTAATTATCATTTGGAAGATCCAGCCCCCGGCTGATCGCCTGAGCGAGAATCTCTTTTCTTTCTTTGGCATTTTCTATCTCATAATAATGTTCCGGCCAGTTTTCGAGGGGATCGATCTGGGCGGGTTTTTCTTTTTTCAAAAGCATAGGGAAGTCCTTTCTCTGGTTTTTTGGGGAATGCGAAACTCTGGCAAAGTTGCTTTAAATTGTTCAAAATTAACAAAATTTTCGAAAACACGCTTCCGCTACGTGTCGCTGGTAGCGGTACTAAGAAGCCAGTCACGGCTTATGCCGCACCTGCCTTCTAAGTGCCGACCGCTCCCCAGTGTTTTCTCAAGCTTTTGTTAATTTTGAACAATTTCATTCACGTTTTTAGGAGTTTCGCAATTATCTATTTTAGTCTTTCTTATATCATGAAGCAAAGTCCAGTCCGCAGTGCACGCCAGAAAAATCAAAGATTTTCCTGGCTGTCGGGCATTCGCCCTATCATAGACAGGAAAAATATTTCCTTGCCTGCAAGCAGTCAGAAAATATTTTCTCTGTCTATGGCACTGCTCATTGCTTACGCACATTATATCATGAACTTATATTATTTGCATTGTTAAGTTAGGAATTGTTACGGGAACGAAATACAGGAGAACGGTAATAGAAATTTAGTTATTGAGAAAAATAGTAAATAATGATGCTTGACTTTTCTGTTATCCTGTACTATATTCAATATACCCCACAGGGGTATATTGAATATAATGAATGACAATATCATAAGTGGTAGAAAATAATACTCAGATAACAAAATGAGGGTGCGATGGACAGAAAGGATGTGGAGGTTATGACATGTTGTTGTAAAGGCAATGAGGATGGCAATGTAAAACATAAACAGCGTGATGAGCAGGAGAAGAAAGCGCTCATGACACGCTTAAGTCGTATTGAAGGACAGGTGCGTGGAATCAGGGCGATGGTGGAGGACGACCGTTATTGCGTGGATATTCTCACACAGGTGTCAGCAATCCAGGCGGCCTTGAATGGGTTTAACAAAGAACTTCTGGCAAGACATATCAAAACCTGTGTTTCGGAGGATATCCGCGAAGGAAATGAAGAGGCAGTCGATGAATTGTGCGAACTTTTGAAGAAACTGATGAAATAAAGAACTCTGACAAAGTTATATCCGAAGTTTCAGCAGAACTCCGGATATTCAAAAACAGAACATAACAGGAAAGGACGATATACATGAAAGAGAGATTTGATGTTACAGGCATGACCTGTTCCGCCTGCTCTTCCCATGTGGAGAAAAGCGTGAGCAAGCTCACCGGGGTGGAAAATGTCAGCGTGAATCTGCTGACAAACAGTATGCAGGTCGAATTTGATGAGAATAAACTTGATACAGCAGGAATTATCAAGGCAGTGGAGGATGCCGGATACGGTGCGGCGGTGAAAGACGAGCACGCAAAATCCGGGGCAAAAACGTCCGGACAGTCGGACAGTCAGGAAAACAGCGGACTTTCAGCCGTAGAGCAGAATGTGAAAAACATGAAAAAGAGACTGATCGTCTCACTGATTTTCTGGATACCGTTGATGTATGTGTCCATGGGACATATGATATATCAGTGGCTCAACATTCCGATGCCGCCGTTTACCATGAACTTTCTGCATGGAAATGAGAATGCAATCACCTATGCGTTTACGCAGTTTTTACTGTTGCTGCCAATTTTGATCGCAAATCAGAAATATTTTAAAAACGGATTTAAGACATTGTGGCACAGAAGTCCGAACATGGACAGCCTGATCGCAATCGGTGCGGGTGCGGCAATTCTCTATGGTATTTTTGCAATTTACCGTATCGGTTATGCGATGGGACATGGCGACATGGCGGTCGTACATCAGTATGCCCACGACTTATACTTTGAGTCAGCCGGAACGATCCTGACACTGATCACCATTGGAAAATATCTTGAGACAAAGTCCAAGGGAAAAACAAGCGAGGCGATCACAAAACTTCTGAATCTCGCACCAAAGACCGTGACGGCTGTAAGAGATGGTGTGGAGCAGGTCGTGGATGCAGCAGATGTGGAAAAAGGAGAAATCTTCCTTGTAAAACCGGGTGAATCGGTTGCAGTGGACGGTATCGTGCTGGAGGGAAAATCTTCTTTTGACGAATCGGCGATCACAGGTGAGAGTATTCCGGTGCCAAAACAGGAGGGAGACACGATTGTCTCTGCATCCATGAACAAATCCGGTCTGATCCGCGCAAAAGCAACCAAAGTCGGCGAGGATACCACAATCGCACAGATCATACGGCTGGTTGAGGAAGCTTCCTCAAGCAAAGCCCCGATTGCAAAAATGGCGGATAAAATTGCTGGAGTTTTTGTGCCAACCGTTATTACCATTGCATTGATCACAGGAATTATCTGGCTGATCTCCGGTGCAACGTTTGAGTTTGCAATGTCAACTGCGATTGCAGTGCTTGTGATCTCGTGTCCGTGCGCACTTGGTCTTGCAACGCCGGTAGCAATCATGGTTGGAACCGGAAAAGGTGCAGAGAACGGGATCCTCATCAAATCCGGTGACGCATTAGAGACGGCACATCAGATCGACACCGTTGTGTTAGATAAGACGGGAACTATCACGCAGGGAAAACCTGTCGTGACAGATATTATCTGTGCTGCCGGAAAGAATGCAGATAAAACGCAGCTTCTTCAGATTGCAGGAAGTCTTGAAAAAGGCAGCGAACATCCGCTTGCAGAGGCGATTGTAAACTATTGTGTGACAAACAATATTTCTCTGGAAAAAGTAACAGATTTCAACGCTTTATTTGGAAAAGGAATCGAAGGTACAGTGTCCGGTACACACTACTATGCCGGAAATGAGAAGATGATGGAAGAGAAAGGGATCAGCCTTTCCACAGAACAGAAAAACCAGATCCGGGAACTTGCCAAACAGGGCAGGACACCGCTTCTTTTTGCAGATAAAAAACAGTTCCTTGGAATTGTGGCAGTTGCAGATGTGGTAAAACCGACCAGTAAAGAGGCGGTACAGAAATTCCGTGATTACGGCATACATGTCATTATGTTAACCGGTGACAACGAAGTGACCGCACAGGCGATCAAGGAGCAGGTTGGTATCGATGAGGTGATCGCCGGGGTTCTGCCAACACAGAAAGAGGAGAAAATCTCAGCCTTAAAACAGGCAGGACATAAAGTAGCGATGATCGGTGACGGCGTCAACGATGCGCCGGCACTTGCCTCCGCAGATGTGGGAATTGCGATCGGGGCAGGAACAGACGTAGCGATCGAGAGCGCTGATATCGTATTGATGAAAAACGATTTACTTGACGCTGTAGGTGCAGTAAAATTAAGCAAAGCCGTGATCCGCAACATCAAAGAAAATTTGTTCTGGGCATTCTTTTACAACAGTATCGGAATCCCGCTTGCAGCTGGTGTTTTGTATCCGCTTTTCCAGATAAAATTGAACCCGATGTTCGGTGCAGCAGCCATGAGTCTGAGCAGCGTATGTGTGGTAAGTAATGCACTCCGGTTAAGATGGGTAAAACTGCACGATGCGAAAAAGACACAAAGTGAACCGTATCAGGATGTCGCTGCAAGTGCAATTGCAGATATTAACCAGCACAATGCACTGGATAATAATATAAAATCAACAAACAATGATAAAGGAGAATCAACTATGACAACAACAATTTCAATCGAAGGCATGATGTGTGCCCATTGCCAGGCACATGTAGAGAAAGCATTAAAAGAGGTCGCAGGCGTAACAGAAGTTACCGTAAGCCTTGAAAACAAAAATGCAGTCGTAACAGGAGATGCTTCTGTAGAAGCATTAAAACAGGCAGTTGTAGATGCAGGTTACGAAGTGACAGATGTGAAATAAAGTATTTTCGAAAAAGACAGCCACCGGAATCCGGTGGCTGTTGCTTTCCCTAAAATGATAGCTTATAATTAGAAATATATCATGTTATTGTCAGGGAAAAGAGAGGTATTCATGGCAAAAATTTTTAATGTAAATGGAGATTGTAAACCGAATCTACACTATATGGTTAATATCTCAGAACGTCTACGGCAGATAAAAAATATGGTGGATGAGGGACAATACTTTACGATTAACCGTGCAAGGCAATATGGCAAAACAACAACACTGCGTGCTTTAGAGGAATTTCTTCAGAAAGAATATACGGTAGTCAGTCTGGACTTTCAGCGTATGAGTTATGCAGATTTCGAAAACGAAAATTCATTTGTCATGGCATTTTCAGGGGAAATTTTAGATTGTATGCGTTTCCCGGAAGAAATTCCAGATCCAATAAAAACAACTTTGCAGGGTTTTGCGGATGGGGATGAGAGACAGGTTACGCTTTCAAGATTATTTCGTTGTCTGAGCCAATGGTGTGAGCAATCAAATAAAAAAATAGTGCTTCTGATTGATGAAGTTGACAGTGCATCTAATAATCAGGTGTTTTTAGATTTTTTGGCGCAGTTACGTGGTTATTATATTAACAGGGACAGAAAGGCGACTTTCCAATCTGTGATATTAGCAGGAGTACATGATATCAAAAATATTAAACGCAAAATTTCTGAAAATGGTGAACATAAATTAAACAGTCCATGGAATATAGCAGCAGATTATCTTGTAGATATGAGTTTTTCGGCACTAGATATTGCAGGTATGCTTAAGGAATATGAGGGAGATCATAAAACAGGAATGGATATTAATGCAATTGCCGGAATGATTTTCGATTATACATCCGGGTATCCATTTTTAGTATCGAAATTATGTAAACTAATCGATGAGATCGTAGCAGAAGAACCACAGTTTCTGAACAATTCATGGACAAAGGAAGGTTTATTAAAAGCGGTAAATATACTGCTCAAAGAAAAAAACACTTTATTTGAATCACTGGTAAACAAACTGGCAGATTATCCGGAACTGAGAAAGGTAATTTATGCATTATTGTTTAACGGAAAAATGATTCCGTACAATCCGCTGAATCCTGCAATTGAGATGGCAGAAATGTTTGGCTTTATAAAAAGGGAAAACGATACAGCAGTGATTTCCAACAGAATTTTTGAGACTGTTTTGTATAATTATTTTCTTTCGGAAGAATTTTTAAATAGTAAGATGTATGATGCTGCTTTACAAGATAAAAATCAATTTGTGAAAAATGGACAACTCTAATTATCGGAGTACCTTGATTATTACCATTTACAAACAGGATATATGCTGAGTTTTTGTTTTAATAAAAATAAGCAGATTGGTGTTAAAGAAGTTCACATAAAAGGAAAGAAATTAATAGAGGCAATCGTATAATTGCAAAAAGGATATCGCATGGAATCATCATGCGATATCCTTTTTTAGCGGAGATAGCGGGATTTGAACTCGCGCGCCGGAACATTTACCGACCTACCGCATTTCGAGTGCGGACCCTTCAGCCACTTGGGTATATCTCCATAGAAAAACGTGATACGCTTTTCTTTTTGTATAAAAATACTTGTTTAGTATACCATATTTTCTATAATCTGCAAGCTTTGAAATAGTTGTACCTGTTAAAAAAATATATTATAATCTAGATTAGCAATGGAATCATTTAATATAGTAATGAGAAAGGACTGTTTACGTATGAAAAGAATCGGAATGTTGACAAGCGGCGGTGACTGTCAGGCACTGAATGCTGCTATGCGTGGTGTGGTAAAAGGTTTGAGTGAAAATGTTGATGAACTTGAGATATACGGATTTCACAATGGATACAAAGGGCTGATCTATGGAGATTACCGTCTTTTGACTTCAGCAGATTTTTCCGGAATCCTCACGAAAGGTGGAACAATCTTAGGATCTTCCCGTCAGCCATTCAAACAGATGCGTGTGCCGGATGAGAATGGTCTCGATAAAGTAGAGGCAATGAAGCAGACTTATCATAAATTAAATCTGGACTGTCTTGTGATCCTTGGCGGCAATGGAACGCAGAAAACGGCAAACCTTCTCCGGGAAGAGGGCTTAAATGTGGTTCATCTTCCAAAGACAATCGATAATGATATTTATGGAACCGATGTTACCTTTGGTTTCCAGAGCGCGATCAACATTGCGACAGAGGCAATCGACTGCATTCATACGACAGCAGCTTCTCACAACCGTGTATTTATCGTGGAAGTTATGGGACACAAAGTCGGCTGGCTGACGTTATATGCAGGAATTGCCGGTGGTGCGGACATTATCCTGCTTCCGGAGATTCCATATGATATCAATAAAGTGATAGGAGCTATCAACAAGAGAACAAAAGCAGGAAAAGGATTTACAATTCTTGCAGTTGCGGAAGGTGCGATTTCCAAGGAGGATTCATCCCTGACAAAGAAAGCATACAAGGCAAAAGTGGCCGACCGCAAATATCCGTCCGTTTCCTATGAGATTGCGGATCAGATTTATGAAGCAGCAGGCGTTGAGGTCCGTGTTACGGTTCCGGGACATACACAGCGGGGCGGAAGCCCATGTCCATATGACAGAGTGCTCTGTACCAGACTTGGCTCTGCAGCAGCACAGGCAATCATTGAGGAAGATTACGGCTGCATGATTGCAATGATCAATGGAGAGACAAAACGTGTGCCATTGGCAGAGGTTTCCGGCAAATTGAAAACCGTTGATCCGGACTGCCAGATGATTCAGGAAGCAAAACGTATCGGAATCAGTTTTGGTGATTAAAAACATAAAAAATGAATGCCCGGCAAACTGCATCGTCAGAGCCGGGCATAACTAAGAGAGGAAAAACAGCATGTCATATACGGCGTTGTACCGGAAATTCCGTCCACAGGAATTTGAAGATGTAAAAGGGCAGGATCATATCGTAACAACTTTGAAAAACCAGATAAAAGCAGATCGTATCGGACATGCCTACTTATTTTGCGGAACAAGAGGAACCGGTAAAACGACGATCGCAAAAATTTTTGCAAAAGCAGTCAACTGTGAGCATCCGGTGGATGGCAGCCCTTGTGGGGAATGTCCGACCTGTAAAGCGATTGCGGCGGGCAGTTCCATGAATGTGATCGAGATCGATGCGGCGTCCAACAATGGCGTGGACAATATCCGTCAGATCCGTGAGGAAGTGGAATACCGTCCGACCGAAGGAAAATACAAAGTATACATTATCGATGAGGTTCATATGCTTTCCATAGGAGCGTTCAACGCACTGTTAAAAACGTTGGAGGAGCCACCGTCATACGTTATTTTTATTCTTGCCACAACGGAAGCACACAAGATTCCGATAACGATTTTATCTCGTTGCCAGCGATACGATTTCCGGAGAATTTCCATTGATACGATTGCAGGACGCCTGACGGATCTTATGGAAAAAGAGCAGGTAAATGTGGAGGAGCGGGCAATCCGTTACATTGCCAAGGCAGCAGATGGTTCCATGCGGGATGCATTGAGCCTTTTGGATCAGTGCATTGCATTCTATCTGGGGCAGGAACTGACATATGAAAAAGTGCTTGAGACGCTTGGCGCAGTAGATACGGAAGTGTTCAGCCGCTTGCTCAGACAGATTTTGGATAAAAACGTGACCGGGGCAATTCAGGTGATTGACGGGATGGTCATTGAAGGACGCGAGATGGGGCAGTTTGTCACAGATTTTACATGGTATCTGCGAAATCTTCTTCTTGTCCAGAGCTCAGATAATATGGAAGATGTACTTGACATTTCTGCGGATAACCTTGCATTGTTAAAAGAAGAAGCGGAAATGGTCGATCCGGAAATCTTAATGAGATATATCCGTATTTTTTCGGAACTCAGCAATCAGATCAAATATGCAACGCAGAAGCGTATTCTGATTGAAATAAATGTAATAAAGTTATGTAAACCAGAAATGGAAAAAGATTATACATCACTCGTAGACCGTGTGGACAGTCTGGAAAAAAAGCTGGAAAAAGGTGTTGTCGTTGCACAATCCCAAAGCCCCAGGCAGGGCAGTGAGGTAACTGCATCGGAAGAAATTGCAAAAATGGAGCTCCCAAAAGCAATCCCGGAGGATGTCAAACAGATTATTGGAAACTGGAAGGGAATCCTGTCCCAGCTTACCGGAATTACCAAAACCTATCTGAATAAGGCAGTTCCAACACTTGGACCAAATAACTGTCTGCTTCTGGTATTTGAAGATCCGAATGCGTATGAGTACATTTCGGAAAATCGTTCAGAATGTCAGGACAGTCTGAAAATGATGATTGCAGAGCGGATTGGAAAAGAAGTGGAACTTCAGGTGAAACAAAATGACACCGGACACGCGAGTGAGGAGATTTATCCGGATCTCAGACAACTTATCAATTTTGAGATTGAAGAAGATGATTTCTAATTTCCAGCTGGACGAATCTGGAAAATTATATTATCATGTAGCATAGCTTCATGATCGCTATCTATACGAGCCTTGCTCGACAGTCTTTATATATCATGAGTTGAAAACAATTATGGAGGAATTACAATGGCAAAAAGAGGTGGATTCCCAGGTGGTATGCCTGGAAATATGAATAATCTGATGAAACAGGCACAGAGAATGCAGCGTCAGATGGAGGAAGCTCAGAAAGAGTTAGAAGAAAAAGAGGTAACTGCGGCAGCTGGTGGCGGAGCAGTTGAGGTAACAGTTTCCGGAAAACATGAAGTGACAAAGATCAAATTATCCGAGGAAGTTGTTGATCCGGATGATATCGAGATGTTAGAGGATCTTATCATGGCAGCTACCAATGAAGCATTCCGTAAACTCGATGAGGAAAGCCAGAGCTCTATGGCAAAAATCACCGGAGGCATGGGTGGTTTAGGGGGACTTCCATTCTAAAACCGGAGTTTAACGTATGAACTGCCGCTTGTAGGTGGTGTTATGGATTTCCTAAGGTTATGTCGTATTGCATGCCAACAAAGTGCATAGAAATATAAAAAATAGAACTGTTTGTTTTCAGGAGCGCTTCCGCTTGTTGTCGCTGGCAGCGGTACTAAGAAAGCATCCATCGTGATTTCAAAATCCAATTACATTGTCTTTTGAAATCGCAATGTCTGCTTTCTAAGGACCGGCCGCTCCCAAAATCCTGAAAACAAATCAGTTCTATTTTTTATTAAGCCAAGACTGTGCAGCATGCAATATCCAGGTTGTGAAAATCCGTCAATCCAGAATACGAGCGGCAGAACCCAAAGATGAAACTCTGGGATGGACGCCTATGAGAGAATGGCAAAGATCAATCTGCATTCTCAAAGCAAATTAATTATAACTTCTGTAAATCAATTTTAATAGAATGAAGTAGGATTGTAAGTGTAATTATGGTAGAATGATGATATTAATGAAGTTGATCAATCAGTATTTGTGTGGTGTAAAAATGGTATATAATGATTTGGAAAATATGCTAAATGAAGACAACTGGGATAATGGATTTGAGATTCCAAAAGAAATACTTGCTGACCCTAGGTGTGATTTGGCATTGGCATTAGAAATATTTTATTTAAGTGATGGGTATGCCTATTTAGAAGATTTAGAGAAAACAACTGACTTAAAAGAATGGAACAGTTTTATTACCGCTCTTTATGATGATATATCGAACAATAAATTTCCAAAGACAGGTAAATCATTTAAAATTCCATTATCCAAGGTTCAAAAATACAAGCTTCAGAAAAAAGGTATTTCAAAAATTTTTTTGATTGATTTATAACTTCAAGTTTGATGGAGAAAGCAAAAATCAGTCATGCCCTTTATCATATAGTTTCTGTATATTTTTTGGAAGTTTGTCAGGCAACATGGCATTTATAGCATCTTCGTTACCATCTTTCATTGCTGTTTCGTAATACCAGCACTTGAATTTTAAGAGGAAAAGAGTTTTTTGGAGTTCCTGAATTTCAGTTTCAACAGCTGATTTTCTGGTTTCAAATAATTCTTTTCTTTTTTCATAGCTGGAGCTGCCTTCAGATACCCAGATAAAAAATTGCTTTATATCTTTGATCTCAAGCCCGGATTTCTTCAGACATTCAATAATGCGAAGCGCTTCCAATTCATTATCACTGAAATAACGGATATTTCCCTTACGTTCCAGATTGGGAAAAAGCCTTCCTTCAAAATTGTGCTTGACCTAAAGTTAGTGTATTTACAAGAAATTTTGTATAAGGAAGGATGATAAATATGTTAAAAACAGAAGAATTAAAGCTGGTATCTGAATGGGATAAAACTTTTCCACAGAGTGAAAAAGTAGACCACACGAAAGTGACATTTGTAAATCGTTATGGAATCACACTTGCTGCAGATCTGTATAAGCCAAAAAATGTATCAGGGCAATGTCCTGCGATTGCCGTAAGCGGATCATTTGGTGCAGTCAAAGAACATTGTTCCGGATTATATGCACAGACAATGGCTGAAATAGGATATTAATACAGAAGATTTCATGGCTGCTGTCGATTTCCTTTCTGTTCAGGAAGATGTGGATTCGGATAAAATAGGAATCATCGGAATCTGTGGACGGTTGACTCATGCCTATTTTCATCTAATCCCTCTGAACCCGTTGGAGTTTGGAGGGATTTTTTATGTGCTGGTCTGATGTGACCACCCCGCTGCTTATCCGAAGCGGCGACTATTTACATCTCCATACATAAGAATGAGGTTAATCTGTTAAAAAAAGCTTCTACTGTTATTGGCACTCTCACGCCCCAAATATAGAAGCCTTATTTCTACAATATAGCTCTTATTTTTCTCACTGCCGCAAAGGTTTAACAGCTTTTGCGGTTTTTTGTTTGTCGATATTTGTCGGGAAAAGGGATAAGCCTTCCTCTGGTATCGGCTGTCGTTCTCCACCCTTTCCAATCTGAATGTTCAAACAAATCAGATTGGAGGTAAGGAAAATGGCATATAACCATGGAAAAGCAGAGTATAAATGGAAACTATGGAAAGAGAGAGAAGAAAAAATTTTAAGAGACAGCGGTGTTACCGAAGATACAATTGAAGCAATCCGTTTCTATGACCGTCAGGCATTTAATTCAGACAGACGCTATTATGAGCGCGTGCAGGAAACAGATACATATTTGGATACCGTAGCAGCATCCACAGATCAGGCAGAACCGAAAACAGTACAGGATTTCTTAGATTATATTGAGAATCAGGAATTGTTTCATGTACTGATTACAGTGGACAGGCTGAAAGAAAAAGTGCAGAATGATGTTTGGATTGCTGTTTTTATGCAACTGCTTGAGTGAAAAAGTAAATTCCGCACGTAAACTTAAATTCCATACGGAAGACT